>OFGL01000485.1_pt1 | contig 34624 bp, 26 predicted proteins | sample 1521801 | NCBI WGS metagenome assembly OFGL01 (sample SAMEA3504085, study PRJEB24116) | mouse gut metagenome | biome: mouse gut; feature: mouse-associated habitat; material: faeces | place: Denmark | collected 2011 | reverse complement strand
TGGTCTTGATTTCTGATGCAAAATAACGTACCTTTTTTTGCAACACCGCTAAAGGGTAAAAAAGTACGTCATATCAAGCGGATAAAGCGATAAAAGTTATTGAATTTTCTCAAAATTGATGCGCGGGTCCACCAGCGAATAAGTGATGTCGCTGATTAGCTTTAACACCAGTCCCAGCAAGGCGAAAATATACAAAGTGCCGAAAATGACCGGATAATCGCGCGTGGTAATCGCTTCATAGCCCAGCAGTCCGAGCCCGTTAAGCGAAAAAATAACCTCGATCAGCAACGAACCGCTGAACAGCATTTTGATCAGCAATGCCGGAAAACCGGCAATTACAATCAGCATTGCGTTGCGAAAAACGTGACCGTACAAAATCCGGTTTTGGCTCAACCCTTTGGCTTTGGCGGTCAGAACATAGGGTTTGTTCAGTTCCTCAAGAAAAGAATTCTTGGTCAGCATGGTCAGGCTGGCAAAACCGCCGACAACCATTGCCGTGACCGGCAACGCAATATGATGAAAATAATCGAGAACTTTGCCGACCGGGCTGAGTTGTTCCCAGTTGTCGGAAGTGAGTCCCCGTAACGGAAACCATTGCAGATAAGTGCCGCCGGCAAAAAAAACAATCAGAAAAACAGCAAACAGAAAAACCGGGATAGCCGACCCCAGCACCACCGCAAACGAACTCCAGACGTCAAATTTCGATCCGTCTTCCACCGCTTTTTTGACCCCCAGCGGAATCGCAATCAGATAGATAATCAACGTCGACCATAAACCGAGCGAGATTGAAACCGGCATCCGTTCGCCGATCAGTTGCAAAACGCTTTTGTCCTGATAATAACTGCGGCCGAAATCAAAACGGGCATAATCTTTTATCATTTTCCACAGCCGTTGGTGAACCGGCTTGTCAAAGCCGAACTGTTTTTCCAGTTCTTTTACCAGTTCTTCGGGAACGCCCTGTGCACCGCGGTACCGATTTTCGCCGCCGTTCATCTGCATTTGCACCCCCGAAGTGATCTGCGCGGTGGCGTCAACGTTCATGCCGCGATATTTGGCCAGAGTATGCTCGACCGGTCCTCCCGGCGCCAGCTGGATGACGGCAAAATTAATCAGCAGAATTCCCAGCAGGGTCAGCGGGATCAGCAATAAACGTTTGATGATATAATGACGCATTATTTTTTCTCTTTCATCCACCATGTATAAGGCTGGAAGCCGACTCGCAAATCCGTTTGCGGATGCGCAAACTTGTTATGGTAAGCCACCCGGTGATAGGGCGAATACCACTGCATGATCATATAATGGTTATTAAGCAAAACACGGTCGAGTGCCCGGATATGGGCCTGGTAGTCTTCTTTGTTTTGGGCGGCGACCAAGCCTTCCAACAGTTCGTCCACCACCGGATTTTTAATGCCGATCAGGTTAAAACTTCCCGGCGTATCAGCGCTGGCGCTGCCCCAGAATTCCTTTTGTTCGTTGCCCGGCAATTGACTGATCGGAAAAGTGGTAATAGCGACGTCAAAGTCAAAATTGTCGAGTCGGTTTTTGAAAACGTTGGTTTCAAGATTGCGGAAAGCGGCTTTGACGCCGATTTTTTCCAAATTTTTCAAAAACGGCAGCATCACCCGGGTAAAAGAACTGCCGTTGGCCGAATTGCTGAGAATCTCAAAAGCCAGCGGCTGTCCGCTTTCCAGATGAGTCATTTTGCCGTCGACAAAGTCGTATCCGGCTTCCTTCAGCAAAGCAACCGCGCGGCGCAGGTTTTGGCGTGCCGAACGATAATCGCCGTAGACCGGGTTGGACGGTGCCGTATCGAAAACGCTTTCCGGCAGGCGGTCGCGAAACTTTTCCAATATCTCCCGTTCGCGTCCCTGCGGCAACCCCTCGGCTTCCATGCCGCTGTTTGAAAAATAGCTGTACAGGCGGTCATATTGATCATAAAAGAGGTTGCGGCGCGCCCATTCAAAGTCAAAAGCCAAATCTATCGCCCGCCGTACCCGCGGATCGGCAAATTGCGGCCGGCGCAGATTGAAAGAAAAGTTTTGCAGTCGTGCGGTTTCGTTGTGCGGAATTTGTTCTTTGACAATTTCGCCGTTGCGGACTTTGTCATTGTCATAGCCGGTGACCCATATTTTGGCAATATATTCTTCACGCACGTCAATATTGCCCGAGAACAGGGCCTGTAAAGTAACGGTGGTATCCTGATAATAGTCGTAGCGGATTTCGTCAAAGTTGTAAAAACCGCGGCGCGACGGCAAATCTTTGGCCCAATAGTCGGGGTTACGTTTGAAAACCAGATATTTGTTGGGCTGAAAACTTTCTAAGACATACGGTCCGCTGCCGAGCGGCGCTTTAAGGTAGGTTTTGGCAAAGTCTTTGCCTTCCCAGTCTTTTTGTGAATAAATCAGCATTTGCGAAAGAATCAACGGCAATTCCTTGTTACTGCTTCCTTTTTTGAAGTAAAAACGGACGTGGGAAGGAGAGAGCTTTTCTGCCTTTTCGACGTCGGCATAATATATTTTATATAACGGCGAGCCTTTTTCAACCAAACTGCGATAGCTGAAAATAACGTCGTCGGCGGTGACTTTCGAACCGTCGGCAAAACGGGCACGCGGATTCAGAATGAACCCGACGTATTCGTCTGTCAGTTCAAATTTTTCGGCCAGCAGCGGATAAGCGGTGCTGATGTCATCGGCGGGAACCACGGCCAGCGAGTCCATAGTCAGGGCGGCAACCTGCGTTGCCGCAATCCCCTTAAAGATAAAAGGATTGAAATTATCAAAAGTTCCGTAAGCCGGAAAGACGATTCTCCCGCCTTTGCGGGCTTGCGGGTCGGCATAGTCGAAATGCTGCCAGTTTCCGGTATATTTAGGACTGCCGTAAAGGGCAATTTGCGCGGTTGTTTCTGCGGCGGCGGTTGAAACTGCCGGCGGCACAAGAAACGCCGCTGTCCATACATACAGAAAACTAATGATCTTCTTGAGAGGCATTCTGGTCGGTTCCGTCTTTTTCTTTGCCGCTGCGGTCGGGCGTTTTCAGTTGTTCCAGTTCCTGTTGCAGTTTGAGAATTGTTTCGTTGGTGCTGGCAAAAGCAAATTTTCGTCCCGACGTCTCTTTTTCCGGTGTCTGATCATTTTCTTCGGCTTCCATTACCTTGGCCAGCCGTGATCCGGATGTCGGCGCGCTGTCGGAGAGTTTGCCGAAACTGCGTTCAAGAGCGAGTGTCAGCGGATCAATTTCATCCTGGGGTGCCGTATTTTTTTCCTTGGAGACGCGGCGTTTGAAAATATTGCCGAAATTGGGGAAAAAGGAAGTTTTTTCGGCCGAGTCGTCGTCATCGTCGTCGCCGCGGATGCCGGCGCCGGCAAACATGGAGCTGATTTCTTCCTCAATCGCGGTTGTTTGGGGTTCGGTCGGTGCCGTTTCCGGAGAGACCGGTTGCGGTTCCGCTTCCGGAAGCTCGGCGGCGATAATCTCTTCCGGCGTTTTGACGTTTTCTTCGTCGATCAGCAGATCCAGCGTTTCTTCTTCCTGAAGCGTCTCAATAGGGGAAGACTCGGTTGCCTGCGTTTCTTCCTTGCTGTCCGAGGCCGGTTCCGCTGTGGCCGCAAGGTCGGAAATTTCGATGGCGCCGAGTTCGCTCAGCGGGTCTTCTTCCGCCTCGGCCGCCGGCGGAAGATCGTTTTGGGGTTCCGCTTTCGGTTGTGACGGAACGCCGATCCGCATGTCAATTTCGGCAAACAGTTCGGAAACGTCTTCTTTGGGGGCGGCGGCCGGCGCCGTTTCCTGCAGGCGGTCGGCCAGCGGTGCGAGAATGGCGAAGGCCTTGCCGAAAGCTCCGGTTTCGATGATGTTAAGGAAAATCTTTTCTCGGTCATATTGTTTTAAGATATCAAGCAGCCGCGCATAACGAGCGCAGAATTCGTTAACCGCGCCGCGAAGCAGGTTTTCTCTGAGGGCTGTCCGGTAAAGGCGGTTTTCAAAGTCGACGCTGCTGTTTTGCAGATTGATCAGAGCCTTGGCAAATCCCCACTTGTTGCCTTTTTCGGCGGTGGTCCACAGCCGGGCCGCTTCAGAGTCGCTGATAAAATTGTACCGTTGCAGCATATCGGCAATCAGGCCGTTCAGTTCGTTGACGAAAAGTTCGGTCTGACTGAGGATAAACTGACTGTGTCGGCTTTGCTGCCCCTGATAGAGCAAACGGGCCACGATTTCCAAAAACTCCTGATTTTGTTTGAATTGGGCCTCAATCATTTTAAATTGTTTCTGTTGGTTTTTTTCGCGCCGAAAACGGTAGACGCTGCTCCAAATTCCCCAGATCACAAACAGCGGCGCTACAGCCAACGCCGTATAAACGGCCAGATCCGTCAGTCCGAGCGCCGCCGGGGAGATTCCGTTTAACCGCGAATAAAGATAGCTTCCGATATACATCAGCCACGAAATGGTTAAAAAAACGGCGGTAAAAAAACTGAAAGTAAGCACGGCGGTTCTCTCCTTTGTCAAACAAATCGATTTTGTCATACTAATTATATTTAACCGATATTTCAATCAAATATTTTGTTGCCTTTACAAAAGCAACACTATTCACAATATTTTAAAATAATAGTCGAAATTTATGTTAAAGTATGCTATCAAGACGAAAGTTGTTAAATATCTGAAAGAAGAAACTAACCATGAGCGATAATCAATCCGCAGTTTTGGACTTTGAAAAAAAGATCATTGAAATTGAAGAAAAGATTAAGATGCTGAATACGCTGGCCAAGGACAGCGACGTCAATATCGACAAGGAACTCAACCGTCTTCAGCAGAAACTCGAAAAACAAATTAAGCTTTCTTACGCCAACCTGACGCCCTGGCAACGGGTACAAATCGCCCGCCATCCCGAACGGCCGCAATGCATGGATTATGTCAACGGACTGATCGAGGACTTTGTTCCTTTGTGCGGTGATCGTCTGTTTGCCGATGACGCCACCATGATCGGCGGTATCGGACGTTTTAAAGGCGTGTCGGTGGTCGTTCTCGGACAGGAGAAAGGCCGTGATCTCGAAACCCGGGTCAAATACAACTTCGGTATGGCCAAGCCGGAAGGTTACCGCAAAGCGCAACGCCTGATGGATGTGGCCGACAAGTTCAATCTGCCGGTGATCTGTTTTGTCGATACCGACGGCGCCTACCCGGGAATTGAATCGGAAGCCCGCGGTCAGGCCGAGGCGATAGCTTCTTCAATTCAGAAATGCCTGCAAATCAAAGTACCGCTGATTTCTGTCGTGATCGGCATGGGCGGTTCGGGCGGTGCGATTGCGATTGCGGCGGCCAACCGGATTCTGATGCTGGAAAACTCGATCTATTCGGTTATTTCTCCCGAAGGATGCGCTTCAATTCTGTGGCGTTCCGGCGACAAAGCCAAAGATGCCGCCGAGGCGTTGCGGTTGACGGCTCAGGACCTGAAGTCGTTTAACGTGATTGACGAAATTATCCCGGAACCGGAAGGCGGCGCCCATCGGGATACCGCCGGTACCATAGAAAAAGTCGGCGATTGCATTTATAAGCATTTGCAGGAATTGTCGTCCTTAAGCGGTGACAGTCTGAAAAAACAGCGTAACGAAAAATTCCTGGAAATGGGACGTAACCTTAATATCGAGTCCGGCAAAAACTAATCATGACTTTGTCGCTGGTCGAAATCGGTTTAATTGCGGTGATTGTGCTGTTGTTGATGACAATTGCCGCCGTTTTTCTGATCCCCGGGCGTCGGCGCGGTTTTGACGAAACGCTGCTGCGTTCTCAGGCCGAGTTGGCGGGGCGGCTGATGCAGCTCGGCGAGCATCATTCGCTGGAACAAAATAAAATTGTGGAAGCGATTGCCGAACAAAAGCTTTCGTTGTTAAAAATTATTGATGATAAATTGTTGCAGGTAACCCAGAAAGTGGGCGAAGGGCTGCGCCTTTCCGGTTCCCGTACCGACGAAACCCTGAGCGCTTTGCGTGAGCGTCTGGTAAAGATAGATGCCGCACAGCAGAAAATATCCGCTCTTTCGGAACAGGTGGTATCGTTGCAGGAAATCCTTTCCAACAAGCAGGCGCGCGGCGCTTTCGGCGAGATCCAGCTCAATGATCTGGTGACGTCGATTTTGCCGCCGTCGGTTTATGCTTTTCAGGCCGTGCTCAGCAATCAGAAACGGGCCGACTGCCTTTTAAAGTTGCCGGATCCGCCCGGTGCGATTGTCGTGGATTCGAAATTTCCGCTCGAAAGTTATCAGGCTCTGCGTCTGGCGGCCAACGAACGCGAAAAACAGGAGGCGGAACGTTTTTTTCGGGCTTCGGTTATCAGACATATTCGCGATATTGCCGACAAATATATTATTCCCGGCGAAACGGCGGAATCGGCTTTGATGTTTTTGCCGGCGGAATCGGTTTATGCCGAACTTCATGCCCGTTTTGTCGATGTGGTGGAATTTTCGTATCGGGCCCGAGTGTGGATCGTTTCGCCCACCACTTTGATGGCAACGCTCAATACGGTGCGTGCGGTGCTGAAAGATGCGCGGATGCAGGAACAGGCCGGAATTATTCAGCGCGAAGTCGGCCTTTTGACCGAAGATGTCAACCGTCTTGACGAGCGGGTGGACAATTTGATCCGTCATTTTGAACAGGCGGCCAAGGATATCGGCGACATAAAGGTTTCTTCTGCCAAAATCGGCAAAAGAATAGGGCGGATCGAGGATCTGGAGTTGGACGCCGGGTCCCAAACCTCTCTTCCGCAGAGGTCGTCTGCCGGCGGTAATGCATAAAATTTTGTTTTATGCAACAAGATGTATTGATTTATAAATTAAAAACAGTTAATTTACACTAAAACATAAACAAAGAGGTATTAAAGTGACTAAATCTGAATTAATTGAAAAAATTGCAGCGAAAAACCCCAGTCTGACGGTTAAGGAAATTGACCGGATCGTGACCGTTATTCTGGACAGCATCATCAATGCCCTGGCCGACGGCGAACGTGTCGAGTTCCGCGGTTTCGGCGCTTTCTCGATTCGCACCCGCTCGCCGCGTATGGCCAAAAACCCCCGCACCGGCGAAAAGCTGAGCGTCGACGCCCGCAATATTCCGCATTTTAAGGCCGGCAAACAGCTGTACGAACTGCTCAACAAAGCAGAATAAAAAAACACCGGATTTTTCAGGAAAGGCAAGGCTATGAATTTTGTAAAAATGATAATCGGATTGCCGTTGATTATAATTGTGGCAGTCTTTGCTTTTGTAAACAACGATATGGCTGTTTTCAGCCTGTGGCCGTTTAACATCGAAATTACAATTTCCTTAAGCGTTGCCGTTATCTTTTTTATCGTTTTCGGTTATATCGTCGGCAAGCTGGATTCGTGGCTTTCCTATGCGCCGTTGCGCAAGGCTTTGCGTACCCAGCAGCGCCAGAATAAAAAACTGAGCCAGCAACAGCAGGAATTGGCCGGTCGGGTCGAAAGCCTGAAAGGCGATCTCGAGAACGTTAAGGCCAAAACCGATCTGCCGGCGCCGGGCGTAAAAACCGAAACGCCGAAGGCCGGCCTGAAAGATAAAATCAAAAATTTGTTTAAACATAAGGCCGAAAAATCCGACGATTTCTGGTGCCTGTAAAATTATGTAAGGATTTGCAACATGAACTGGCTGTCTGACTTTGTCCGCCCGAAAATCAAGAAAACCACGCCGAAGGAAATTGCCGACGACTTGTGGCTGAAATGTCCGGGCTGCGGCGAACTGCTGTTTTCCAAAGAGTTGAAGAAAACCTGGTATGTTTGCCCGAAATGCGACCATCATCTGCGTCTGTACATCGACAAGCGCCTCAAACTTCTGTTCGACGGCGCTTATACGGAAATCGCGCTGCCGGAAACCAAGGAAGATCCGCTTAAGTTTAAGGATACCAAAAAATATACCGACCGTCTGAAGGCCTATCGCAAATCGACCGGCAATCAGGATGCGATCAAGGTTGCCAAGGGAACCATCGGCGGCATCAAATGCGTGCTGGCGGTGTTGGACTTTTCTTTTATGGGGGGCTCAATGGGAATGGCTGTCGGCGAAGGTATCGTCAAAGCGGCCGAACATGCGGTTAAATATAAAATTCCGTTGATTACGGTTGCCAACTCGGGCGGCGCGCGGATGCAGGAGGGCATTTTGTCGCTGATGCAAATGGCCCGCACCACTTCGGCGGTAAACATGGTTAAGGAAAACGGACTGCCGTTTATTTCGGTCATGACCGATCCGACCACCGGAGGCGTTTCGGCTTCCTTTGCGATGCTGGGCGATATTCACATTGCCGAAAAAGGCTGCCTGATCGGTTTTGCCGGCCCGCGGGTGATTGAACAGACGATCCGCGAGAAGCTGCCGGAAGGTTTCCAACGGGCAGAATATCTGCGCGAACACGGAATGGTCGACATTGTCGTCACGCGCGCGGAAATGAAACCGACTCTGGTCAAGGTCTTGAGTATTCTGACCCATCAGAAGATCGAATGCGAGATGGTTAAAAGCGAACCGCTCAAAAGCAAAAAATAAGGTGTCCGGCCGGTTTGTCCGCTAAGCCGGCCGATGCCGCAACCGCCATACTGTCAACAGGAGTAAGCTTATGCTCGAACTCAAACATCTGCCGATTACGTCTTTCAACGAAAATATCGCTTATATTCACCGGGACTGTTCAATTTATAAAATTGACAACATCCGTACCATGACCCGGATTGAGATTCACGGCGGCACCAACCCGGTGTATGCTTTTTTGCAGGTTGTCGACAGCAGCAAAATCATTCGTCCCGACGAACTGGGCCTGAACACCGAAGCGTTTAAGCAAATCGGTTTGGCGGAAGGATCTCGGGTTTCGCTGACATTGACGCCGCCGGCGCCGAGTTTGGCCTCGGTGCGTCGCAAAATTGCCGGAAACATTCTCAGTACAAAAGAATATTCGGATATTATTGCCGATATTTCCGAACGCCGTTATTCCAACATGGACATAGCCGCCTTTTTGGTGGCGATGGGGTCTTTTGTGACGCCGGGCGAATTGTTGTCACTTACCGAAGCGTTGCGGGGAGACCGGATTATTGACTGGGGCAGCGAAGAAATCGTTGTCGATCACTATTGTCTGGGCGAAGTGCCGGGCAACAAGGCCGATTTGATTTTGACGGCGATTGTGGCGGCTTACGGTTTGCCGATTCCCAAGACGGTCGCTCATTCGTTGGGCGGCATTTCGGGCTCAGCCGACACCATGGCCGTTCTGGCACAAATTGACGTTGACGTCCGCAATCTCAAAAAACAGGTTTTGGAAAAGCGCGGTGCGGTGGTTAATATCGACGGACTGGAAATTGCGGCTGCCGACAAAATCATTTCGATGGTCGAACAGCAAAACGGCCTTTCAACGTTGGAAAGAAGCATTGCTTCGGTGCTGGCGAGCAAAATGGCGGCCGGCGTTACCCACCTGCTGATCGACATTCCGGTCGGTCCCCGGACCCGTATCCGCAGCACTCAGGAAGCGATGCGTTTGCGCAAGTTGATAGAGTATGTCGGCGATATGATGGAAATCAATGTTGACGTGGTGATTACCGACGGATCGGAACCGATCGGTTGCGGCGTCGGTGCGGCGCTGGAATCGCGCGATGTCATGAAAGTGTTGAAGAACAAGGAAGATGCGCCGGAAGACCTCAAAGAAAAGGCGTTGTTTCTGGCCGGACGGATTTTGGAATTCGATCCCAAACTGCGCGGCGGTCAGGGCTATGTGGTTGCGCGGGAGCTTTTGAAATCGGGCAAGGCTCTCGACGCCATGGAGCAGATCATCAAATCTCAGGGGAAAGCGCCGACACAGGTTCAGCTGGGTCACCTCACCCGTGACGTGGTTGCCGATACCGACGGTACGGTGCAGAAAATTGATAACGGTTTTATTACCCGTCTCGGCATTTTGTGCGGCGGCGGACAATATCCGGGCGCCGGTCTGGACCTGTTCCGCAAAACCGGCGACAAGGTGACCGCCGGTGACATTTTGTACCGTATCTATTCCTGCAACCAGAACGATTTTGCTTTTGCCGGAACGGTGCTGGAAAGCGGCAAGAACGGATTTGAAATCGCAAAATAGAAGATTTGCCGTCAGAATAAATGCCCCGGTCGTTCGGGGCATTGTCATAACCGTGATAAAAAATCAAAAAAAACGCTTTGAGCTATTGCTTATGAATTTTAAGCTTCCTATATAACAACTTAGAAAGTTAAAATTTACGAAGGAAGAAAGATTATGAGCAATAAAGTTATAGGTATCGACTTAGGTACAACCAACTCCTGCTTTGCGGTTATGGAGGGTGGAGAAGCCAAAGTTTTGGAAAACAGCGAAGGCGCGCGCACAACGCCGTCAATCGTTGCTTTTACCGACAACGAGCGGCTGGTCGGTGCCGCCGCCAAACGTCAGGCGGTAACCAATCCGGAAAACACGCTGTTTGCAATCAAGCGTTTAATCGGACGCCGTTACGATTCTCCGGAAGTTGAAAAAGACAAAAAGCTGGTTCCGTTCAAAATCGTTCCCGGCGACAACGGCGACGCCTGGGTTGAAGTTAAGGGACAGAAATATGCGCCGTCGCAAATTTCGGCGATTGTTCTGCAAAAGATCAAAGAATACGCCGAAAGCTATCTCGGCGAGAAAATTGACAAGGCGGTTATCACGGTTCCGGCCTATTTTAACGATTCTCAGCGTCAGGCCACCAAAGACGCCGGTAAAATTGCCGGTCTGGACGTTCTGCGCATTATCAACGAACCGACGGCAGCCGCGCTGGCTTACGGCCTTGATAAAAACAAAAACGGCACCATTGCGGTTTATGACCTCGGCGGCGGTACTTTTGATATTTCGATTTTGGAAATCGGCGACGGCGTGTTTGAAGTCAAATCGACCAACGGCGACACTTTCCTCGGCGGCGAAGACTTTGACCAGCGGATCGTCAACTACTTGGCGGACGAATTCAAAAAAGAAAGCGGCATTGATCTCAAAAACGACCGTTTGGCGCTGCAACGTCTGAAAGAAGCGGCCGAAAAGGCCAAAATCGAGTTGTCTTCGGCCACCCAGACCGACGTCAACCTGCCGTTTATTACCGCCGATGCCACCGGGCCGAAACACCTCAACATCAAATTGACCCGCGCCAAACTGGAATCTTTGGTTGACGACCTGATCGAACGTACGGTCGAACCTTGCCGCAAAGCGTTGTCAGACGCCGGATTGAAGGCCAGCGAAGTCAGCGAAGTTATCTTGGTCGGCGGTATGACCCGTATGCCCAAAGTACAGGAAAAAGTAAAGGAAATCTTCGGCAAGGATCCGCACAAAGGGGTTAACCCCGATGAAGTGGTTGCCGTCGGTGCTGCTATTCAGGGCGGTGTGCTGATGGGCGATGTGAAAGACGTTTTGCTGCTTGACGTTACCCCGTTGTCGTTGGGTATCGAAACGTTGGGCGGCGTTTTCACCCGTTTGATTGACCGCAATACCACCATTCCGACCCGCAAGTCGCAGGTTTTCTCAACGGCCGAAGACGGTCAGACCGCGGTAACGATCCGCGTCTTCCAGGGTGAACGTGAAATGGCGGCCGACAACAAGTTGTTGGGACAGTTTGATCTGGTGGGAATTCCGCCGGCGCCGCGCGGTATGCCGCAAATTGAAGTGACCTTCGACATTGATGCCAACGGCATTGTCAACGTATCGGCCAAAGACAAGGCAACCAACAAAGAACAGGCGATTCGCATTCAGGCCAGCGGCGGCTTAAGCGATGCCGACATCGATAAGATGGTTAAAGACGCCGAAGCCAACGCCGAAGCCGACAAGAAAAAGAAAGAAGCGGTAGAAGCCAAGAATCAGGCCGAAAGTCTGGTTCATGCCACCGAGAAAACTTTGAAGGAAAATGCCGATAAAATTTCGGAAGCCGACAAACAGGCGATTGAAACCGAAATCAAAGCCCTTAAGACTGCGCTCGAAGCCGACGATCTGTCAGTGATCAAAGAAAAGAGCGAAAGTCTGATGCAGGCTTCGTTAAAACTGGGCGAAGCCATGTATAAAAATGCCGGTGCCTCCGGTGCGGCAGGCGCATCCGGAACGGGGGGAGCCGATACCGGCGCGGCTTCTTCGGAAGCGCCGCAAGACGAAAAAGTCGTCGATGCGGACTTTGAAGAAGTCAAATAAACGATCAGTTGATTGATACCAATTACCGGTTGCAGACTCGTTTTGCAGCCGGTTTTTGTTTGCAGAACGATTCCGTTTGCCTTAAGACTGTTTTTTTGCAGAAGATATAACTGATTAGATGCAAAAAGTTTTCTTATCTTTATAAAAACAAAACAACCTGAGAGAATAATAAAAAATATTATCTATAAAAGGTTGTGGATAATTTACAAACTTTGGTTGTATTTTGTTTTTAAATATCGTATATATTGTCTTACGTAAAACTCCTAATGTCGGTTGTGGCCCCTTCTTTAAGCTTAAAGAGGGGGCTAAACTTATTAAAGGTTCGGATATTTTTTTGCTTGACAGCGGATCACAAAAACCGGTCCAAAGAAGCCGAGTTAATATTCGTTTTGATCGGAAAGCGGAAAATCTGTCAAGCCTAAAATGATCGCAAAATAGAAATAGTGTATTGTTTTTACATAATATTTTTACGGATAAACTGCAAATTGCGGTTGTATTTTTATTAGAAATATCGTATATATTGTTTATGCAAAAATCCCGATAACCTTTTCGGCCTTTCTTTTCTTCAGAGAAAGGTTGGCGCTTGTCGGTTTTTTTGATGGTGTTTTAATAAAATAATGAGGAGATTTAAAATGACGGATTATCGTAACATGACGCTTCGCGAAGAGCGGGAAGCGCGCTTTGAAGAATATGAAGAAAAACAACGTTTGCAGGAGATGCTAAGTAAGGCGGCACCTTACTTGGAAAGCAGGCTCAATCCGCTGGCTGCCGCATATCGCGGAGGAGAAATTTTAGGCGCAGCAGCGGCAAATTATCACAATAGTCAAAGTTTTGAGGATTTTATGATGAACTATATGGAACCCTCAGTGCAGGAGGCGTGGCGTGAAAGCCGCCGCCTTACGCCGATCCAAATACCTGATGATAATAAACACAGGTATGTCAGTTGTGTCGGTGCCCAAGGCGGCCGTTTAGCTGCTGCGGAAACTTTTGCCGGCGGTGTTTGGAAGGAGATTAAGGATCTAAACAGAAAATTGAGGAATCCTGCGAAATATAAAGGATATATGAATATTTATGAGGATACAATAAAAGACCTGAAAAACGATTATTGCGGCGTTAAAGACGGATATACTCATCGGGAACCGGGATACTGTAACTATTTGTTAAATATAAAGTATTAATTTAAAAGAAGAGGATTATATTCCTCTTTTTTTCTTGCGGAGATAAAATGACTAAACTTCATAAATATTGCATCAGCCTGATTTATATTTTTATATTTTGGGGGTTATACCGGTATGTGGTGGCGGTTTTGGGGCGAGATTTTCAAGTGATATGGCTTCAGTTATCATTTTATATACCGACATTTCTGATTATAAAACTATGGAGCGGCAGCTTTAGGACCGAAACAAAATCTTTTTTTGGCATTTTGCTAAAATGTGTCGTCAGTTATCTTTTGATTGTGCTATTGAATTACGAAGAATATTGGGAAGAGAACAAAGCGTATCTGTATTTCATGTTGTTGTGGGCGTTTTGGTTCCGTATTATCTGTATGGTCATAATGGTACATTTGTGGTGTCCGTCTATACTTGGCAACAAACAAAAAGTTTTTTTATTTTATACGTTGGCTTTTATAAGCACGGATGTTTTTCTCAATCGTCAAAAGTTTATGGAGATACCTGCCGCGGAGTATATTGCCAAGCAAGAAAAATCGTTGACGAAGACCCGGTAAAAAATTAGTAAATATAGTGTGTTATAAAGAAAAAACGATGACGAAAAAATATATAAATTTGTTTCTGAAAATGAGTGCCAGTCTTTTAATCGTTCTGTTTTTTTGGAAATTAGAACAATATTCGTTGCGGCAGATCTGTGATCGTTGCAACAGCGGCCTTTTTATATTTGTCTTATTTCTGTTGGCAGATGCTTTTTTATATATTTTGCCGGTTTTTATCTTTTTAAAAATTTGGAAGGGTTCTGTCTGTTTGGAATTTAGCAATAAAAAGACTGTTTTGTATAATATATTCAATAGCTGGCTGTTATTTGTATTTTATACCTGTCTGGAAGAAGGATACAGTTTTATTCCGGCTGAAATGCATTTGCCCTATCCGGTTTTTATAATGTTTATGCTGAGAATTCTTGGTTATGTAATGATGATTTATATCTGGGCGCCCTCTGTCTTTCGCAAATATGAAAGGTGGATGCAACTCGGTTATTTTCTGCCGATATTTATTTACGTTGCTATCTTGTGTGTTGGAGAAACAATTGACACCTCTCATCCGGATCCGAATTACAATGAACCGATCCTGCGTCGTTTTTGCGAGAAACATCTGCAGTATGAAAGCTTTTTCACCCCGCTTCCCGAGTATTGCGAAAAGAGGCTGGGGGATAGATGACCGTAAACCTTATGCTGTCGCAATTGCCGGCGGTTTTGGACTGTTCCGGTACAAAAACGGCGGAAATCTACACTTAAAACTTGCCAAAATTTTGAGTTTGCGCTATTTTAGCTCTGATTTTGGACAGGATTAAGGAAGTGATGACAGATTTATTTGACAGTACGGCAGCGGCACAAACCAGTTATTCGGCACAGGACATTCAGGTTTTGGAAGGTCTGGAAGCGGTTCGGGCACGTCCCGGTATGTATATCGGCGGTACCGATGAGCAGTCTTTGCATCATTTGGTGGCCGAGATTTTGGACAATTCGATGGATGAGGCGGTGGCCGGTTATGCCAACCGGATTGAACTGTCGCTGAATGCCGATTATTCCGTCACGGTCAGTGACAACGGTCGCGGTATTCCGGTCGATACGCACCCGAAATATCCAGACAAGTCGGCGCTTGAAGTGATTATGACGATGCTGCATTCCGGCGGCAAATTCGGCGGCAACGCCTATAAAGTTTCCGGCGGCTTGCACGGTGTCGGTTCTTCGGTCGTCAATGCTTTGTCGGAGAGCCTGGTCATTGAAGTGGCGCGCGACAAAAAGCTTTATCGTCAGCACTATGCCAAGGGACGTCCGCTGGACAAACTCGAAGTTGTCGGCAATGCGCCCAACCGCCGCGGTACCAGCATCACTTTCCGCGCCGATCCTGAAATTTTCGGCGCCAACAGCCGTTTTTCGCCCAACAAGCTTTATCGGATGGCGCGTTCGAAAGCGTTCTTGTTCAAAGGAATTCATATTCTTTGGAAATGCGCGCCCGAGCTGCTCGGCGAAGGCGAAATCACGCCCGCCGAGGCGGAATTGCATTTTCCGAACGGTCTGCGCGATTTTCTCAATTATCAGATCGGCAGCCGCACCACCGTCAACCGCACCGCTTTTGCCGGAGAATCGGCCTTGGCCAACGACGAAGGAAAAGTCGAATGGGCGGTAACCTGGCCCGAAGACGAGAACGGCTTTTGCTATTCCTATTGCAATACCGTCATCACGCCTCAGGGCGGTACCCACGAACTGGGCTTCAAATCGGCTTTGCTGCGCGGTTTGAAAGAATACGGGGAAATGGCCAACATCAAAAAAGCGGCCGCCGTGACCAACGAAGATTTTTTGAGCGACGCCTGCATCATGCTGTCGGTGTTTATCCGCGATCCCGAGTTTCAGGGGCAAACCAAAGATAAACTGACATCGGCCAAAGCGGTGCGGTTGGTTGAACAGGCAGTAAAAGATTCGTTTGACCACTGGCTGTCTTCCGATACCGAAAATGCGGCGGCTTTGATCGACTATGTGATTGCCCGTTCGGAATTTCGGCGTAAAAAGAAAGAAGAAAAAATTCAAAGTCGCAAAACGCCGACCAAGCGTTTGCGCTTGCCCGGCAAGCTGGCCGATTGTTCCAAAGCGGCCGCTAATGATACCGAAATTTTCATCGTCGAGGGCGATTCGGCGGGCGGATCCGCCAAACAGGGACGCGACCGCATGACACAGGCGATTTTGCCGTTGCGCGGCAAAATCCTAAATGTGGCTTCGGCTTCACTGGATAAGATCACCCAAAATCAGGAAATCAAGGACATGATCGAAGCCTTGGGCTGCGGGATTAAGGACAATTATAAAGAAGAAAATCTTCGATACGAAAAAATTATCATCATGACCGATGCCGACGTCGACGGTGCACACATCACTTCGTTGTTGATGACTTTCTTTTATCAGCAAATGCCGAAGCTGATTGAAAACGGGCATCTGTATATCGCCACCCCGCCGCTTTACAAAATTTCGGCCGGGGCCAAGAACTTTTATGCGCTCGACGACGAAGACAAAGACCGTATTTTGAAAAAAGAAGTCAAAGGCAATCAGAAAGTGGAAATCAGCCGTTTCAAAGGTCTGGGCGAAATGAGCGCGGTTCAACTTAAAGAAACCACCATGGACAAGTCTAAGCGAACTTTGTTGAAAGTTCTGATTCCTTCAACCAACACCGAAGAAGGAAAAGAAGAGGCTTTTGAGACCCGGCGTCAGGTGGAACGCCTGATGGGCAAAAATCCCGAACTGCGTTTCAGATTTATTATCGAACGGGCCAAATTCGTTGACGATTTGGATATTTAGATGATTCGTTCTTATCATAAAAAAGATGCCGATTTGTTGGTCGACATCTGGTTGCAGGCCAGTTTGCAGTCGCACGATTTTGTCGGAGAGGATTATTGGCGCGGTAAAAGCGGTGAAATTCGCAATGTTTGGTTGCCCGGTTCCCAAACCTGGGTATGGGAAGAAAACGGTTGTTGCGCCGGATTCATCAGCCTGGTGGACGAGGAATATATCGGCGCATTGTTTGTCGATCCGGCTTTTCAAAAGAAAGGGATCGGTTCCAAACTTTTGAATTCGCTGCAGGCCGGCCGCCGCAAATTGCGGCTGAAGGTTTTTGCCCGAAATGATCATGCAGTCGGCTTTTACAGGCGTCATGGTTTTAGGGTAACGGCACGACAGACCGACACCGAGACCGGCGAAGAAGAATTGCTGATGCAGTGGGAAAAAGTGACAGAAGAGAAAAAATGAAAACTTCGGCAATACTTCTCAGTTTGTTAACGGTTGCGATATGGGGCTTCAACCCGGCGGTTGCCAAGTTGGGAATGACAGAATTGCCGCCGTTTGCCATATTGTCTGTGCGTTACCTGCTGACGGCATTGTTTTTTTTGCCGTTTGCCAAAGTTTGCCGCGGTGAATTGAAGCTGTTGTTTCTTGTTGCTTTTTTTGCCAACGTGGTCAATAACGGCCTTTGTTACATTGCTTTTCAATATTTGCGGCCGGCGGCGGCGACTCTGCTGACGCAAACCGAAGCGCCGATTACGGTTTTGATGGCCTGTCTTTGGGGCGGTGAGAAAATAACCCGCTTTCAGCTTGCCGGCATCTGTATTGCTTTCGGCGGTGTGACGATTGTTTTGGGGTTGCCCGAGATCAGTGTTTTCGGGGCGTTGTTAATTTTATTGTCGCGGGTTTTCTGGGGAATATGCCAGCTGATGTTTAAAAACACCCGTGAATTGAAAGCTTCGGCTTTCATTGCCTATACGGCGTTGTTTGCTTTGCCGTTTACGGCCTTAATCAGTTGGTTTTGCGAACCGGGAGCTCTTTTGCAGATCAGTCAAAGTTGGGGGAGCGGTTTGGCCGCGGTGACGGCGTTTCAGGTTTTTGCCCTTTCGTTCGCCAATGTTTTATGGCAAAAGCTGATTGCGGCAAACGGGGTGAATCGGATTTCTCCTTTTGTGATGACGGAAATTTTCTTTTCGGCGTTGGCGGGATATTTGCTGTTCGGAAATGTGATAACGTTGCGAATGGGTGTGGGGATGTTGTTGATCCTGACCGGGATAAGCCTGACCAGCCGGAAAGTTTTCTTTACTGCGTTTTTGCAGCGTGTCCGGCGCTGCAAATAATTAACCGAGGGAAATTTTACGGTGTTCATAAAAAAACTCTTGACATTTGCCGATTATTTCGTTAAGTAAGTAATCACTTTTGGGGTTATAGCTCAGCTGGGACGGCTAAGCGAAAAGACCCCGGAGGGGTGTTTTCGTCTGCAACGTCTTGGCTGCCTTATCAAGCCAGGGCAGCGTAAGCCACCGCAGCGCGATTAGGCACCCAAGGCGCTTGATCAAGCGCGTATTATTGTTTCTTGAATGGGGTTATAGCTCAGCTGGGAGAGCGCTTGAATGGCATTCAAGAGGTCAGCGGTTCGATCCCGCTTAGCTCCACCAATTTTACAAGCCGACTGCAAAGCCGGCTTTTTTTATGTCCGTATTTTCGGATCAACCCTGTGCTTGTCAATAAAAAAGCCGCATAATATAAAAATCCTTTACATTTAAAATAATTGTTGCTATTTATTCATCATAACTTCGGTTATCACGAGGCTGTAGCTCATTTGCCCAAGGCGAATGGTTCCGTTTGCTCGGGGAAACCGAAAATTATTTTGAACTAAAATATCAATGGGGCTGTAGCTCAGTTGGGAGAGCGAATGGTTCGCAATCATTAGGTCGGGAGTTCGATCCTCCTCAGCTCCACCATTTCAGCAAAACGCGGCGACAAACCGCGTTTTTTGCGTTAATCAGCAATGTGATATTGCGGAATTATAAGGAGACACGGCGCCATGAAAGGCAGTAACATGAATTTGTCCTTTGGGGCAGAAGTCATTTATGAAGATGCGGCGTTTCAACTCGGTGACAAAGACAAAGCCGGTATTGTCGGGGTTAACGGTGCCGGCAAAACGACACTTTTCCGCCTGCTGCTGGGCGACCTCGCCTTAGACAGCGGCACTCTTACGATCGGTAAGGCGCGGGTGGGCTATCTGCCGCAGGAAATTGTGTTGGAAAACGAAGACGAAACCGTTTGGGAATACCTTTCCCGCGGTCGTCCGATTCGTGAAATCAATGCCGAACTGGAAGATGTCTACCGGCAGCTGGAAACAGCGACGCCGGAACAACAACCGGGCTTGTTGGAACGAATGGCCCATTTGCACGAACTTTTGGACTATTTTGATCAGTACGAAGCCGATGATATTCTGCTTTCTCTGATCGAAGAAATGAAAATCGATCCCGATATGCTGGATATGCCGCTCGCAGCATTGTCGGGCGGCCAGAAGTCAAAATTGGCCTTTGCGCGGGTGCTGTATTCCAAACCGGAAATCTTATGTTTGGACGAACCGACCAATCATTTGGATGCGGTGACCAAGGATTATGTAACCGATTGTCTGAAAAATTATAAAGGTTCGGTGCTGATTATCAGTCATGATGTTGATTTTCTGAATCAGATCGTGCGCAAGATCGTTTTTATCAACAAAAGCACTCATAAAATTGCGGTTTATGACGGCAATTACAGCGATTTTAAAAAGAAGCGCGCCGACGAACAACGAAGTCGCGAACGGCTGATTACTCATCAGGAAAAAGAAATCAAAAAATTGTCTGATTTTGTGCAGCGCGCCAAACAGGCGTCTCAGACCAACCATGCGCTGAAACGGATGGGTCAGGAACGGGCGTTGCGGTTGGAAAAAATGCGTGACCGCTTGTTGGTCCGAGAACGGCCTTATCGCCGGGTCAAAATGGATATCCGGCCGAAGCGGGAAGGCGCCGAAGTGCCGTTGAGCGTGGATGGTTTGAGTTTTCGCTACCCCGGGCAACGGCTGCTTTACCGTAAGCTGTCATTTAAGCTGCGCGGCGGCGAACGCTTTTTGGTGGTGGGCGAAAACGGCGTCGGCAAGTCGACGCTGTTGAAGCTGATCATGGGATTGTTAACGCCGCTTGACGGTCAGATCCGTTTCAATCCGAAAACCGACGCGGCGTATTATGCTCAGGAACTGGAACAGTTGGAACCGGATAAAACCGTTTTTGAAAATGTCGAAGCCGACGGCTATAACGAATGGCAGCTGCGCGGCATTTTGAGCAACTTCCTGTTTTATGAAGATGACGTCAATAAAAAGGTGTCGGTGTTGTCTCCCGGCGAAAAAGCGCGGGTGGTTTTGTGCAAAGTTTTGTTGCAAAGGGCCAATCTGTTGATTCTGGACGAACCGACCAACCATCTCGATCCTGAAACGCAGGCGGTCATCGGCGGCAATTTTCAGCAGTTTGACGGCACCATACTGGTGGTCAGCCACAATCCTTCTTTTGTCGAACAAATCGGCATCAGCCGGATGTTGGTGCTGCCGTCGGGCGAAATCAAAGACTATTCGCGTGAGCTGCTGGAATATTACTATGAGTTAAATACGGCGGATGAAGAATAGCCGAGCCGCCGTGTTTCCTGCAAGTTACGGTTGTTTGTTTTCTTTTGCAAAGAAGGCTTTGTAAGTCGCCATGCCGAGCGCACTGCCGTAAATGACAAAATTAAAGACAAGACTCAAAACGGTAAATTCACTTTTCCGGGTGATCTGTAACAACTCAGGGTCAAGGGAAGAAAAGAAAATGTCGCCGAGGGTTATAAAAAGAATCATATATTCGGGGACGCCCAAATATTGTAAGTAGATTGTCATTTTGGGGCATTGTTTTTGCATCTTTTTAATATATTCGGGGATCCGATTGAAAAACAGCATTATCAACGATGCTAAAAAGACGGTTAAGGCAAAATTATATAACCACTGGTTTTCGATCCAAGTAAAAATATAGGAAATAACACTGAAAAATCCGCCGGCAATTAAGGTTTCTCCAGAGTATATTCGGCTTTGGTCAATGCTGTTTTCAGCAGATTTTTTTCGTTCCCGCGGTATTTTCTCAAATGTTTTGTAGAAAGCAACAATCGATACGAGTATACACAGACAAGCATAAGCGTTGGCTATAACGACAGAAAGATTGAATAACGGTAACAACAGAAGTTGTCCGTAGGCCAACGGGCCGGTATAACGGCAAAAAAAGCTGACCCGCGGAAAGTGTTTGACCGCGGTGCTGATAAAAGCGGGTGTCGACCACAGGAGTGAAACCGCCAACGTCAGTAAAAACAGAAAAAGCAGGAGAGAGTGCAGTACCGAAGCGGCCGGGAAATAAATACCGCTTAACCGTACAACCGTATCCAAAGCAATATAGAGACCTCCGGCAAACAACAATTCCGGCCCGATGATTGCCGCCTTTGTTTTGGTGTGAGCGCCCACGATCATGAGAGCAAAAACAACCATCGGCACCGCAAACCGCAGGCAGCCGCCGAAGGCATTAAACAACAACACAAAATTCAGTTCCATGCCGTTACTGGTCATATTGTAAATCAGCACACCGTAATACAGTGAAAAGTAAATCAACAATTCGAGGGCAATGAACTTCAGTTTAAGTGCCTGATGATAGTTTTGTGCTGCATAAGTTTTTATCCCGGCGTAAAGAATAAAAGGATAAAAATAAAAACCAAATGTAAAACCGGGAGTGAAACGACAAGGCTGCTTATCCCATACCCAGTTGAAAGAGCTGCCGAAATCTTTTCCCAATCTCCAAATGTCCGGGTCGCATCCTTCCAAGTGACTGTTGTCATTAAACATCCCGATACCAAAGAAACAGGCCAGCAGGATAAAAAGAAGATTAAGAATAAAATAAACGACAGCTTTTTTCATTTTTTATGAAAGTTGTTTGTTTTCTTTTGCAAAGAAGGCTTTGTAAGTCGCCATGCCGAGCGCACTGCCGTAAATGACAAAATTAAAGACAATGCCGATGGCAACAAATTTTGTTTCTTCCAGATTCAAGTTGACTTCGACCCAGCGAGGAAACAGCAGTACAAAAAGCAGCAGCCCCAATGTCAGAAAAATAACTAAATAAGTCGGTATTCCGAAATATTGCAGATAAATGGTTATTTTAGGGTAGTTGTTTTGAAGAGCTTCAATAAATTTGGGTACCCGGTTGAAACACAACATGATCAAAGCAAAGAAAAACAAATAAAAAGATAGTGATGCCAAAAATTCACTGAACAGTCCCAAGCTCAGGCTGGTAACACCATATAGCCCTCCAACGGTTAAAGCTTCTTTAGAAATTATTTTCATTGTATTCTCCTTTGTTTGTATGAGCGAATAGATTCAAACATCCGGCTTCTTGTAACGAATTTTGTAAAGAAGCAGCCAAGTTTCCACCTTGATACATTTTATTTATAGCGTTGATAGCTTTTTCTCCTTGGGGAAAAATAGTAGCAATTGCAGTTGAAAGCATCTTATCTGCAATTGGATTTTTTGTCGTTATTATTTTATTAGCCGGAGCCGTACGTTGAGATGAAATAAGGTTATAAACGACATTTGGCATAGTACAAGAATGTTTGTATCGATTGAACGCATTTCTCGGGCCGAAGTAATTCTCATAAATTTCAGTCGAATAATTTTCAGCGGCAGTGAGTTTATCATTAATATCAGCAGTAAATTTTGAGAAAAGAGATTCCTCCTCTTTTTCTTGTTGTTGGCGTTTCATGTCGTTAAGACGATACTCCAGTTCTTCTCGTAATGTCATTTTGGAGTAATCCGGTTCAGTTGAATTGAAAAGATCAATCGGACATGATTGATTTTTAGGGAAAGGTGTAACCGGCAATTGCGGATAACGCTCAGCTTGAAAGAATGTGTTATTTTGATAAGGGTATACCATTTTTTTTAATCCTTGTTTAATATTGTTAACTTTTAATTCGATTTTGTTGTCGAATTGTTGAAATTTTATTGTCGTAGGACTAAAAGGTATCCGCTTATTTCTCCTCAAAATGATGACATGATAACTGTGGCCGATGTTCTCTTAATTCTAACATTATAATACTATAGTTTATAATATTTTAAAAGTCAACCTATGGTAGAAACATATCCACAAGTTTTAATAAAAAACACTCGCAGCATGCGGCCGCCGACAGCGTGAAGCCCGAGCCAAAAGCGGAGTTCTTTTCTTTTTCTGTAAAATAAGATGTGGATTTTCAATGTGATACATGAAAATAATACCTGAAAATAAAAAAAATCAGGCCTTAAGCGTTACTTAAGAACAGCGTGTTGTAATAAGCGTATCAACAGCAGAAACAACAACTTTTATAAGGAGAAACAAAATGAATAAATTACTTGCAGTCTCGGTTCTGGCTTTAATGCTTGGTTTGAACGGCCTCGCTTCCGCCGGGTATCAGGAACCGTCATCGGCTCGCGGCGGATTTACCGGTCCCGGCTTGGAGGTGTCGACGGTTGCCGAAGCCGTCAAACTGGGCGACGATACCTCGGTAGTTGTGGTCGGCCATATTGAAAAAAGCCTCAGCGACGAAAAGTATCTGTTCAAAGATGCCAGCGGTGCGATAACGGTTGAAATCGACGATGACGACTGGAACGGTCTCAACGTCACTCCGCAAGATCTGATTGAAATTCGCGGCGAAGTTGACAAAGATTTATTTGATACTAAAATTGATGCCGACAGCGTAATGTTAAAAAAGTAACAGGCGGAAAAATGCGGATTTTGTTGGTGGAAGATGATCGTCTGATCGGCGACGGATTAAAAGTCGGGCTGGAAAAGCTCGGCTTTGCTGTCGATTGGTTTACCGACGGTACGGAAGGTGAAGAGGCGTTGTATCAGGCGCCTTACGAAGCGGTGGTGCTGGATCTCGGCTTGCCGGGGTTGGACGGAATGGAAGTTCTCCGCCGCTGGCGGCAGTGCGGCCGGAACGAACCGGTTTTGATTTTGACCGCGCGCGGCGACGTTGACCAGCGGATTGCCGGTCTTAACGGCGGTGCCGACGATTATCTCGGCAAACCTTTTGCGCTTAAGGAAGTTCAGGCCCGTCTCAATGCGCTCATCCGCCGTCGTAACGGTCGTCCGGCCCCGCAGTTAGTCTATAAAAACATTGCGTTGGATCCGCAAACCCGGCGGGTGACCTCGGACGGAAAGGAAATCATCTTGTCGCCGCGCGAAATTTCGTTGTTGGAATTGTTGCTGCTCAATAAAAACAAAGTTCTTTCCAAACAAACGATCGAAGACAAAATTTATTCGTGGGACGAAGAAGTGCAAAGCAATGCGGTGGAAGTTCACATTCATCATCTGCGCAAAAAATTCGGCCGCGATCTGGTGCGGACGGTCAATAAAATCGGCTATATCATGGAGGAAGCATGAAAAATCTCGGCCTGAGGGTGCGTCTGCTTTTGTTCTTCATCGGAATTTCATGTATTGTCTGGCTGGTTTCCGGCGCGGTTTCCCTTCGTGAAAGTCGCGAGAAGGTCGACGGTTTTTTTGATCAGTATCAAATGCTGCTGGCACGGCAGCTTGCTTCGGCGGATTGGTCAAAAGCGGTGCCGGGCGCCCAAAAAAGCACCAACCGTATTATTGATAAAGTCCGCGGTGCCGATGAGGAAGACGAAGCCATCGGTTTTGCGGTATTTGATGCCGCCGGCCGCCGGGTTTTTCATGACAACGAAAACGGCGGCGATTTTATTTACCGGCCGCAGTTGGGACGGTTTGTCGAGCAGCGCGTCGACGGCGAAAAATGGCGGATCGTATGGATTGCTTCGGCAGACGGAAAATATACGATTGCGGTCGGACAGGAGTTGGAATATCGCGAAGAAACGGCGTTGGACATTGCCGAAGAATTTCTTTATCCGTGGCTGGGCGGTCTGTTGGTGCTGCTGGCCGCTTCCATTTGGTTTATCGGTCGCGAGTTCGTGCCGTTGCGCCGTTTGGCCGCCGGTTTGGAACGGCGTTCGCCGAAAGATCTGTCACCGTTGGACGACGTTTCGCTTCCTCGGGAGATTAAGCCGCTGACTTCGGCAATCAACCGGCTGCTCGGTCAGGTAGACGACATGGTTCGGCGCGAAAAAAGCTTTATTGCCGATTCCGCGCATGAGCTTCGTTCGCCGTTGACTGCGCTCAAAGTGCAGTTGGAAGTGTTGCAGCTGTCGCAAAACGATCCCGGTGCCCGTCATTCGGCGGTTGCCAAAATGGAACAGGGAATTGAACGTTGCGCCCGCCTGGTCGAACAATTGCTGATGCTTTCCAAATTGGAAAACGCAACGATACCGGCTTCGGAAGAAAAAATCGACTGGCGTCTTCTGGTGGAGACCGTCATAGAAGAGTATCGGCCGCTGATGGAGAAAAAGGGGCAGCGGTTTCAATGTGACGTTGGCGAAAGAGGGCCGGTCGAACAGGGCAATTCGCTGTTGTTGTCGGCATTGTTGCGCAATCTGATTGACAATGCGGTGCGTTACGGTTTGTCGCCGGCACAAATAACGCTGACGATTGCCGTCGACCGGATTGAAGTTGTCAATACCGTTGCCCGAGGAACGGAGCAATATCTGCCGCGGTTGGGCGAACGTTTTTTCCGTCCGGCCGGGCAAAATGAAAACGGCAGCGGGCTGGGATTGTCAATCGTCGAAAAAATTGCGGCGCTTCATGGCTGCAAAATCGAAATTTCAGCTGACGGCGGCGTTTTTTCGGTTGTTGTCGAGCCGTTGTGATTTTTTAGACAAAAACGGTTGACAAACGACGTGGCTTTGCTTATGATAAAAAGCAAGAAGAATTATTAAAATTTATAGATATGGCTTACAAGATTAAGTACAAAAGACTTTGGATATCGGTCATCGGCTGGATCCTGGTCGGGGGTTTTATCAACAACCTCTACGTTCATCCTTTCACCGACATTGAGTTGGTAGATTGGAACGGTCTGATCACTTCTTTGGGTATTCTGCTCGGTATCAGCGGTACTCGCGACTACTTTCTCAGAAAATCGCTGGCCAAACTTCCGGAAAACGCTTCGGGAAAAGGCTGGCAGAGAATGTGGATTCCGTGGGTCGGCTGGACGCTTGCCGGAGGATACTTCATCAATTGCATTATCGCGCCCTACATTGACTTTCAGGTCAACGACTGGTCACAGCTGATAACGGCATTGACGGTTATCCTGGGTATCAGCGGCGCCCGCGACGTTGGGTTACGCAAGAAGGATGACAAAGAAGAAAAAGAGGAAGAATAAAACCTTGCTCTTTAATCTTAAAAAAAAGAAGCGGAATATTCCGCTTCTTTTTTGTTTTAAACGTCAACACCGAATTAAGCGGGTTTTGCAAAAACCGCCAGGCGGCGAATTTCTGAAAAAACAGATAAACATCAGTGAGTTGTCGCGAAAAATTCTTGACAGTCGCAGGGGATGATTTTATCATGCAAAAGTCGATATTAACTGCTTATCAGGATTTTTTGTTGTGACTAAAGCCATCTGACCGGCCTTTTGACGGCTGCTTTTCTTGTTATTTCCTTTTCCGTCGTTTCGGCGCAACCGACAGTGCCGGTTTCTTCCTATTCTCCCGCCTATGATCTTGAGCGTACCAAAGAAACTTTGCGCTCGAAGGCGACCGACGCCAAAATCCGCAAATTTTCCGATCAGTACCGGCAGGAGAAATTAAAAATCTGTCCGGAGACCAAACAGATACGGCGGCAAAAAGCGAAATTTCAACACGTAAGATCATGAAGCTCAAACGGTTGATTTTCGACCGTTCGTCTCTTTTGTCGGATACGTTTTTAGAAAAGATTGCCGCCGAGTACGAGGGAAAGCAAATCAGTCTGGCAGATATCGGCAATATCGTCAACCGGGTGGACCGGGCTTATAAAACGCGGGGTTATTATGCGGCCAAGGCCTATATTCCCAATCAGGACATCCGCGACAATATTCTGAAAGTCAATCTGATTGAAGGAACGGTCGGAAAGGTGAGGATTAAGGAAAATCAATCGACCCGCGAAAGTTTTGTTGCCGACGGCGTCGGAATTAAAAGCGGCGAAATGCTCAATGTTAATACCCTGCAGGACAATATCCTGATGTTTAATGCCGCCAACGACGTCAAGGCCCGGATTGCGTTGGAGCCGGGCGAAAGATATGCGACCACCGATCTGGACGTGATTGTCGAAGAACCGGAACGGGTTTCGGTTTCTGCCTTTGCCGACAACGCCGGACAAAAGTCGACCGGAGTTTATCGCACCGGTGCGCTGGCGGCGGTACGGAGTTTGACCGGATACCGCGACAATTTGAATTTGGGCGGCGTTGTGAGCGAAGGTTCAAACGCCCTGTTCGGCTCTTTTGATATTCCGGAACCGTGGTTTAATACCCGGATCGGCGTCGGCGCCGACTATTCGGATACCGAAATTGTCGGCGGCGATCTGAGAGCGTTGGACGTTACCGGCAACTTTTATAATTATTACTTCTATTTGAAACGGCCGGTTTATGTCACCGACAGTTTTGTCAACAATCTTAATTTTACCACCAGTTTTAAAAACGGCGCCAGTTATATCGGCGATTTTCGTACCCAAAAGGTTTATACCGACACGCTGAGTTTGTCGTGGGACAGTTTAAAACTGTTTCCCGGCGGTTATTTGTACAATCAGTTGGGAGTGACCAAAGGCGCCAAGCTGATTGACGGCGAGCGTTCGTTTTGGCACTTTAATTATAACGGCGAATTCCAGCAGAGCTTTTGGAAGGACTTTGCGGTTAACGTTAAGGCCAAGGCGCAGTACAGCGAGCAGGAATTTCTGCCTTCTTCGGAACAGTTTCAGGTCGGCGGCGTCAATTCGGTGCGCGGTTATACCGAAGGAATGCTGGTGGGAGACAAAGGATTTGCGGTGATGAACGAACTGCAGTATGACCTTAAGCCGCTGATCGATGCCGACTGGGTCGACGGTGCTAAAGTGTTTGCCTTTTTTGATTGCGGTCACGCCTATGCTTCGGATAGCAATAACCAGAAAAACGCCAACCGCGCGTTTATATACAGTACCGGTGTCGGGGCGAGAGTGGGGCTGTTTGAACGGTTTAATGCCAATTTTACCGCGGCGTTTCCGCTCAAGGAACATGATTATTATGATCAAGACGAGGACGTTGAATTTTTATTCTTTATTCAAACCAGAATTTGGTAGGAGCAGATCATATGTTTAGAAAAATTATCACCTATCTGACCATTTACAGTTTTTTGTATTCCAACGTCTGCTTTGCCGCCATGATTACGCCGGACGGGCGCACGCAAACCGCCGTCAGCGTCAACGGCAATACCTATCATGTCAAGAGTCCACCGTTTCGGGTAAAAACGCGTTCAATTCGTTTTCCAATTTTGCCGTTTATCAGGGGAAAACCGTCAATTTGTATCTCCCCGGGCATACCCTGAATTTGATTAATCTGGTGCGGGACAAAAAAAACAACATCGACGGCATTTTAAATTCGATTAGGAACGGCAGCGTCGGCGGCAATGTTGTTATCCTCAACCCGCACGGAATTGCCATCGGCAAAACGGGCGTGGTCAACGTCGGTTCACTGATGCTTTCTACCCCCAATAAAGAATTTATAGATCAGGTGATTGCTCAGGACGGCAGCATTTCGGAACTGGCGACCAAATCGGTTTTGGCCGGCGATTTGCCGATCAATCCCACCGGGGTGATCTCGGTCAAGGGCAAAATCAAAGCACTGGATTCGGTATCGGTTAAAGGCGGCCAAGTGGTGAACACGGGTGAAATTCTGGCCAATCTGAAACCGACCAAAGTTTCCGATATTGTCAATCTCGGCGGAATAGATCCCGATGCGCCGCTGACGTTTAAAGACGGCCGGATCGGAATTTTTGCCGAAAAGGATGTTGTCAACGCGGGAAAAATCAAAGCGGACGCCGGTTTGACGGCTGCCGCCGGAAAAGTGACGGTCAAAGCCAAGAATAACATTGATCTGCAAAACGGTTCACTGATCAGCGCAGACGGTTCGTCGGCATATGAAGGCGGCGGATCAGTGCTGTTGTTGGCCGATAACCGTTCGATTTTGCGCCGGGGAGCAACGGTATCGGCAAATGCTTATTCGGTTGCGGCCGAAGGCGGTTTTGTGGAATTAAGCGCTCTGCGGGAAGTGGATCTTGCCGGCGGCACCATGAGCGCCGGCGGACGCAACGGCATTATCTTCATTGACCCGGAAGTTCTGAACATTTCTTCCGACAGCGCTTATCTCGGCAATGACAATATTTATGCGGTTGCCAATACGATTAATGTCAAGCAGGGGGTAAACCTGACCAAAGAAAACGGCAATATTACCCTGATCGCCCGCGATACCGATGCCGGTTGGGTTAAAAACAGCAGCGCTTTTCTGAATATTGAAGACAATGCGGTGCTGAAAGGTAAGAATGTTTATTTATATGCGTTGGCCGGTGACGCCAAAGTTCTCGACGGTATCGTTACCGGGAAAACGCCCGCAGACAACGGCAGTTCGGCTCTGAGCCAAATCGGCGAAACGGTTAAGGCCAAAGGGCTGGAGTTTTTTGACGCTCTCACCGATAAGGGATTGTTGGTCGGCTACGGCAAAGCCGATGCGCGGGCCGAAATTAATATCGGCAAAAACGTAACGATTGCGGCGGACGAAGAAGTTAAGATCAATTCAAAAGTGGTTTCGGCGGTCGAAGTCTCGAGCCTGGGAGCCGGAATTGATGTTGTGGTCAGCGAAAACAGCGCCGCTTCGGCAATTACGGTTGACAGCGGCAGCAAAATCAGCGGCAAAAACGTTTCGATCGTTTCGGATATTGACAGTTCGACCGCGGCGGAGGCCAAAACGATTGCCTACGGCGACGGCCGGGGAGTGCCGGTCGATATCGCGGTGGCGGTCGGCTTGTCCGATACGACGAACAAAATTGATATTAAAAACGGTTCGATGATTACGGCACAAAACGATCTTACCATCGATGCCGTAACCAAGAAATCGCAACAGGTTTCTGCCGAAGGGATGGCTTATCAGGACGGTTGGGCGGCCGCCGGCGTTGCTTACAGCGAGTCGCACGGTGCCAGCGACGTTACCGTCGGCGGAACGATTAAAGGCAGTACGGTCAACATCGGTTCGGAAATCCGCGCCGTCAAAAACGCGTCCTCGGCCAAAACCACCGTCGGCACCGGTCTTTTTGACCGCCCGCACGTTTGGGTCGGCAATAAGATTTTGGACGGCTTGTCAAAATGGATAACCAAAATTCCGGCGCAGACCCACGCCCAAAGCAATACCAAGCTGGCCATGAGCGGTGCCGTTTTTTACAGCGAACACAGCAATCGGGCCAATGTTAAGGTCCTTAACAATTATGGCAGCGGGCAGACGGCCGCCGATGCCGGAACGACTTCCGTCAGCGGGGACAAGGTGACGATTTCGGCTCATGTGTTGGACATGATCAGCAACAGCGCCGGGGCCAGCGTATCGCCCAAAACCAAAAAAGACGATCATTCCGAGGATCAGAACAAAGAAAACTCTTTTGCCGGCGCGGTCGGCTACGGCGTTTATGACAATGACAGTTACGCGGAGATCGGCAGCGGTGCAGCCGTCAACGCTTCGCAGACTCTTGACGTCGTTTCTTCCAGCGAAGCGCCGCTCGGCTGGCCCGATACATCGATTTTTGATGTTTTTGATAATCTGAGCGGCAACCTTATCGACAAAGGTAAGGGGTTGTTGGATAACATCAGCGATTATATGGAAAAAAATCCGCTTTCGATTTATACTTCGCTGGTGAAAAGTTCGGCCAACACCAGTTCCGGCGGCGCCGGAGACGGGCAGGAAAGCGACACCGGCGTGGTCGGCGTTGCCGGTGCTGTCAACATTATGAAATTCAATCACAAGTCCGATGCTCTGATCAGTGACGGTGCGCAAATCAATCAGCTGTATAATCCCGAAAACCCGAATTTTGAAAAGCTTGACAAGGCGCCTTCGGTTAATGTGGAGGCCAAAAGCTATGCCGAAACTTTGAATGTTTCGGGCGAATACGGCGGCGCTGCCAAATACGGCTTGGGCGGTTCATATTTGCAGACCTGGTATGACAGTAAGGTTAATGCGGTTATCGGTGACAATGTTAAGCTTTATGCCGGCAATTTGGATGTTGACGCCGGCGCCACGCACCGCAATTTGTCGTTGGCAGCGGCCGGCGGTTATAAAAAAGCGGACAGTTTTGGTTTTCAGGGAACTTTCAATTGGTTGAAATCGGATTCGGCCGTGCTGGCGCAAATCAGCCGTCAGGCGGATGTGATGATTGATGCCGCTGACGAAAAAAGCTGTGTTCGCGTCAATGCGGAAAGCACTAACGGTTTTATCAACATCGCCGGCGGCCTGGTTCGCGGATCGGCGGTCGGGATGGGAATGTCGGGCGCACTGAACGACATTACTCAAAACACGCAGGCCGTGATCGGACGGTTGCAGACGGATCCGACGACGGGAGTTCTGCCGGCCGGCCGGTTGTCGAGCAATGCCGATGTGGTTGTCAATGCGCAAAACCGGTCGGCCCTGTATGCCGTTTCGGCAGCGGGGACTCTGGTTACCCAAGGCAAAGGCGAAGACGACGGCAAGCAGAAATTCGGTCTCGGCATTTCCGGCACCGCCTCCTACAATACGCTTGAAAGCATTGCCGATGCTTATATCAACGATGCCGCGGTCGAAGCGCGGGCAAACGGTGCGGGCGCCAAGCCGGATCTCACGCTTACCGCCGATAACGACACTGATGTTCTGACGGTCGGCGGCGGGGTGGCTTTGGTCAAACAAAGCGGCACCGAAGTCGGCATTGCCGGTGCGGTCGGCATTAACAATTTGCGCGGTTCGCGTTCGGCGGCGTTTATTGACAATGCGCGGATCAGCGGTTTTGACAAGCTGAAGGTCAATGCCCGGGCTGCCGGCAATATTATCGCGGCTGCCGAAAGTGCGGCCGGTGCGTTCGGCAAAACCGGCGTAACGATTGCCGGTGCGGTTTCGGTCAATCAAATTGACAATACAGTTGCATCTTATATTCGCAACGCCGATCTCGGGCAAACAAAATATGTGGAAGTCGGCGACGCCGAGATAACGGCGAACAACAGCGCCGATATTTTTGCGTTGGCCGGTAATATCTCCGCGGCTTCCGGCGGCGGTGTCGGCAGTTCGGTTGCGGTTAACAATATAAGTAATACCACGGAATCTTATGCCAAAGACGCTGCCGTCAGGGCAACCGGCGGCAACGTTATCATGACGGCGCAAAACAATTCGGAGATCGAAACTTCTTCCGCCGGGGTAGCTTACGGCGGAAAAGCAGCGGTTTCGGGTTCTGTTTCGGTCAATAATATCAATAACCGTACCCGCAGCTATGCGGATAACTCACGCTTAAATGCGCAAGGCAGCGTTTTGGTCAAGAGTTTTGCCAAAAGCGTCATCAATTTTTACGGCGGCATGATTGCGCTGAGCAGCAAAGGTATCGGCGGCGGCGGAACCGTGACCGCCAACTCGGTGACGGAAAATACTTCGGCGGAAATACGCAACGGTTCGCAGGTAACCGCTTATGGTCACAGCAGCGCCAAGAGCAATCCGGATGATGAAGGCGTAACCGGCGTCGGTGTGACGGCGGCCAATGACGATGTTGTCAATTTGTACGGTGTTAACGCCGGGCTCGGCAAACAGGCCGGGATCGGTGCCAATGTGGCCGTCAGCCGGATTAATAATCATACGGCGGCGCGGATTGACGGTTCTGCCGTCAACGCCGACTTAAGCGGCGGTGGGGATAATCGTTATAATAACGGACAACGGATTACGGTCGCCGCATCTGACCGCACCCGGATGGAAACCCATGCCGGTACGCTCGGCGTCGGCGGTACGGTAGGGGTCGGTTTGTCGTCGGTAACCACTCTGGTCGAAAAAAACACCGTTGCCGAAGTCAACGCCTCCACGGTCAAATCTAAAAATGACATTGCGGTGACAACCGATGCCAAAACTTATTTTAATTCGGTTGTGGTCGGCGGCGCGGGCGGAAAAGTCGGTGTTGCCGGCAACGTGAATGTTGCGGAAATCAATAATCACAACCATGCCTTGATCGACGGTTCCGATGTAACCGGATTTGGCGATACGAGGGTCGAAGCCCGGGATGTCACGCGGCTGGGCAAACGCCTGAATGACGACGGCAGCGAGGAAGATTTTGCGGTAGCGCTGGGTGCCGGCGGAGTCGGTCTTTACAACGGTACCGGCGCCTCGGTTTTGGTGTCGGGGATCAGAAATGACACTTTGGCCAAAATCGCCAACTCGATTGTCGATACGGCGAAAGATCTGGTTGTCAAAGCCGATTCGCAAAGCAGCGTTCTTTCGTATGTATTTGCGGCCGGTTTGGGAATTTATTCCGGCGTTGCCGGATCGGTTGCCGTCAATACGATTGATAACACGACCGAAGCGTATATCAGCGAAGACGACGGTAAAACAACCCGTATTAACGGACGGTTCGGCAACGATTCTCAAGATGTGGTTCTCTCCGCCGTCTCAGATGCCGCGATAGAGAATTTGCTCGGTTCGGCTGCCGGCGGTTTGGGATCGGGCGGCGCCTCGGTTGACGTCTCGACAATCAACGGCAAAACGTCTGCCGGGACCGTCGGCAAACTGGCGTTGAACGCCGGTCGCGACATTGATGTCAAAGCGGAGTCGACTCGTCGGATCAGCGTCGAAGGAATTGCCGGTGCCGGCGGTGTCGGAACTTTGGCCGGCGCGGTTTCAATCGTCAGAGTCGGCAGCGGCTATACGGAGGATATGCAGTCGCAGACCGTCGGTGTGTTGGAAACGGTAAATAATGAAATTTCGCGTAACCACGAATATCAAACCGGTTTAAATTATGAAGGCCTGAACGACGATTTGATCCTTTCTGATTTTGACCGCGACGTCAACCGTGAGTTTGCGGCCGGTGTCAGTCGCGAAACCGGAACTTCGGCTTATATCGGCGCCAGAACCAAAGCATCCGCCGGTCGCAATCTGGCGGTTAAGGCAACCGATGCCGTCAATACCCATAATCTGACCGGTCAGGTTTCGGGCGGCGGCGCCAGTGCGGGCGCTTCGGTGTCGATTACCGATATTCGCAATGCCGCCAAAGCCTACATCGGCGGTAACGCCCAAGTGAAAACGGCCGGGAACCTGGAGATCGGTTCGTTGGTTAAAACCGGGATCGACAGCAAAGCGATGGGTGGTGTGGTTGCCGCCATGTTTGCCGCCGGCGGTTCGGTTGTCAATGTCAATTCGGACAATACCGGACAGGCTTATATCGGCAACGGGGCGGTTGTCGAAGCCGATAACGTGGCGCTGAAATCTCAGGACGAATCCGAAATCGCGGCAACAGCTGCCGGCGTTAACGCGTCGTTGGGCGGTGCTGCCGGCGCTTCGGTTGCGGTTGTTCATAAAAACAATGACGTGCAGTCGTTTATCGGTGACGGTGTACGAATGACGGCGCGAAAGCTGGAAAGTCAGGCCGGGGATGATGTAACGACCGAAGTACACGCGATTGCCGGTGCGGCCGGCGTCGTCAGCGGCGAAGCAACTTATGCCGAAAGTTCAATTGTCAGCAAACTGCGTTCCTACGCCGGCAAAGCGGTTTTGAAACTGTCCGACGGTTTTCGGATGTACACTTCGGGTTCTTCCCGCGGTAATGCGGAAGCGCTGGGTGTCAATGCCGGCCTTCTGAGTGTCGGCGCTTCGGTTGCCAAATCGGGCTTGCAGTTGGATAACCGAGCGGAAATTGACGACGGCGCCGAAATTTCCGCCGCTGATGTTTATTTGGCGGCCGGACAGTTGAAAGCCGACGCCGTTGCCGATTCTCTGGCGGCGGCCGGTGCATTGATCGGCGGCAACGGTGCGACGGCAAATACGGAC
>OFGL01000475.1_pt1 | contig 35178 bp, 25 predicted proteins | sample 1521801 | NCBI WGS metagenome assembly OFGL01 (sample SAMEA3504085, study PRJEB24116) | mouse gut metagenome | biome: mouse gut; feature: mouse-associated habitat; material: faeces | place: Denmark | collected 2011 | reverse complement strand
CGTGTCTCAGTACCAGTGTGGGGGACCTTCCTCTCAGAACCCCTACGCATCGTCGCCTCGGTGGGCCGTTACCCCGCCGACTAGCTAATGCGCCGCATGCCCATCCGTCACCGGATTGCTCCTTTGACCGAAACGAGATGCCTCACTTCGGTGTTACGCGGAATTAGTCGGAATTTCTTCCGGTTATTCCCCTGTGACGGGCAGGTTGCATACGTGTTACTCACCCGTGCGCCGGTCGCCGGCAATTGAAGCAAGCTTCAATCCCGCTGCCCCTCGACTTGCATGTGTTAAGCCTGTCGCTAGCGTTCATCCTGAGCCAGGATCAAACTCTTCGTTGTTGTTATCTTGTTTCTTATTTTTTCTGTTTCAAAACATGACAGCAAACGCGTCTGTCCCGGACTGTTCCTCCGCCGGAGCATCCTCCGTCGGGGTCGGTTTCAGGAACTGACACCGGCTTGCCTTCATTGCTGAAGAGCCGGCCTCATTATTTTTAGCTCTTGTACTTTCTTGTCTTTGTCTATTGTAAGTCTTTCAATGTCCTCGGGGATTTCCCTGCCCCGCTTCCCGTGACCCGTTGGCCGTCGGTTTTCGTGAGGCGGAAAAACTTTGCAAAGGTAAGAAGAAAATCTGTAACTTCCAAATTTTTCTTCAACTTTTTTTGCGTCGCTTCCGTTTCGGAGTTTCAGTCAGTGTCGGTGTCGTGCCCCGCGTCAGCTGCGTCGCAGCTTCACTCGGCGTCGTTCCCGGCCTGCCTTACGTCCTCGGAAGCTCGCTTGCTTCCCGAAAGCGAGTGCAAAGGTATGCACTTTTTCCTCCACCACCAAATATTTTTGAAACTTTTTTTCATCAAAATTCAACCAAAAGCCACCAAGCTATTGATAATCAAAACATAAAATATTTATTTATCTCTTACGCTACAATCCATGTCATACTCCATTTACGACCAGATCATAAGGAAAGCCGCAATAATTAATTATACGTAGTGTTGATAAATAATATTTACGCCATATTGGGACAATGAAATTTAATTTGTAATTTTGGGAACTTATTTGAGGCTGTTATTGCCGACTGCACCACATTAATATAGTAATCTCATATATGGAATCATTCATACATCTGCACGTACACTCGCAGTACTCTGTACTTGACGGACAGGCATCAATCAATGCCCTGGTCGACAAGGCCATGGGCGACGGAATGCCCGGACTGGCACTGACCGACCACGGCAACATGTTTGGCGTCAAGGAAATGTTCAATTATATAAAAAAGAAAAAAGGCAAACTGAAAGGTGAAGTCGAAAAACTTGAAAAACAGCTTGCCGAAGCCACCGAAGCTGGCGATGCAGACAAAATCGCCGCGACCGAAAAAGATATCGCCAAGGTCAGGAAAAAATTAAATTTCAAACCGATATTCGGCTGCGAGATGTATGTGGCGAATACACGCCTTACGGAACACACCGACAAGCGAGATACCGGACGCCATCTCGTCGTACTTGCAAAAAACGCCGTCGGCTACCACAATCTCATAAAACTCGTGTCTAAAGCCTGGACAGAGGGATTTTATTCCCACCCGCGTACCGACAAATTCGAGCTGGAGAAATACCACGAAGGACTTATCATTTGCTCGGCATGCCTCGGCGGAGAACTGCCGCGTCTCATACAGGCCGGAGAAATCGAGGAAGCCGAACGCCAGGCCGAATGGTTCAAAAGCATCTTCGGAAATGACTATTATATAGAATTGCAGCGACACAAAGCCACCGTGCCGCGGGCAAATCATGCCGTATTCGAAATACAGGAACGCGTCAACCCCGAACTGATACGCATAGCACGCAAATACGACATAAAACTCGTATGCACCAACGACGTACATTTCGTCAACGAAGGAGATGCCGAAGCCCACGAACGCCTCATCTGCGTGTCGACAGGCAAAAAACTTTCCGACGAAGGCCGAATGCTCTATTCCAAACAGGAATGGATGAAAACACAGTCCGAAATGAACGAACTGTTTAAAGATATCCCGGAATCCTTGTCCAACACCATTGAGATTCTGGACAAAGTGGAGACATACGACATCGACCACGCCCCCATCATGCCCTTCTTCGAAATTCCCAAAGAATTCGGCACCGAAGAAGAATACCGTCAGCGCCTCACCGAACAAGACCTTTTCGACGAATTCACACGCGACGAAAACGGCAACGTCGTCCTCAGTCAGGAAGAAGCCGAAAAGAAAATAAAGAAACTCGGCGGCTACGACAAACTCTACCGAATTAAATTTGAAGCCGACTATCTCGCCAAATTAGCCTACGAAGGAGCCGAACGCCGCTATGGGAAAGACCTTAACGACGAGCTACGCGAACGCATCAAGTTCGAGCTGCACATCATGAAGACTATGGGCTTCCCCGGCTACTTCCTTATTGTGCAGGACTTCATCAACGCCGCACGTCAGAAACTCGATGTCAGCGTCGGGCCCGGACGTGGTTCAGCCGCCGGTTCAGCAGTAGCCTACTGCCTCGGCATCACGCAGATTGACCCTGTGAAATACGACCTGCTTTTCGAACGTTTTCTCAACCCCGACCGTATCTCGCTTCCCGATATCGATATCGACTTCGACGACGACGGTCGTGCACGCGTACTAAAATATGTGACCGAAAAATATGGAGAAGAAAAAGTAGCGCACATCATCACCTACGGCACGATGGCAGCCAAATCGGCAATTAAGGATGTAGCACGCGTGGAAGACCTTCCGCTCTCCGAAAGCGACCGTCTGACCAAACTTATACCGCGCCACATGCCCGAAGTCAACGGCAAGGAACTCCCCGCCACGCTCAAAAACTGCTACGAACATGTGCCGGAATTCAAGACCGAGCTGCAGAACGGCAATGAAACCATAAAGGAAACTCTCATGTATGCCGAGCAACTCGAAGGCAATGTGCGAAATACCGGCGTTCATGCCTGCGGCGTGATAATATGCCGCGACGATGTCACCGACTGGGTTCCGGTGAGCACTGCCATAGACAAGACCGACGGACGCGTGCTCGTAACACAGTACGAAGGCCGCGTCATCGAAGAAACCGGCCTTATCAAAATGGACTTCCTCGGATTAAAAACACTCTCAATCATCAAGGAAGCAGTAAAAAACATCAAACTGACGCGCGGCATCGACCTCGACATCGACAATGTGCCCATCGACGACCCCAAAACCTATCAGCTATATTGCGAGGGGCGCACAACAGGCACATTCCAGTTCGAGTCGGCCGGCATGCAGAAATACCTGCGCGAACTCCAGCCATCCACCTTTGAGGACCTCATAGCAATGAACGCCCTCTACCGTCCGGGCCCTATGGACTACATCCCCGACTTCATCGCCCGCAAGCACGGTAAATCGCCCATCACCTACGACATCCCGGTCATGGAGAAATACCTCAAGGACACGTATGGCGTCACTGTATATCAGGAGCAGGTCATGCTTCTGTCACGTCTGCTCGCCAACTTCACCCGAGGCCAGAGCGACACCCTGCGCAAGGCAATGGGTAAAAAACTCATCGACAAGATGAACGAGCTCAAAGGCAAATTCCTCGAAGGTGGCAAAGCCAACGGCCACAACGAGGATGTCCTTAAAAAGATATGGGCTGACTGGGAAAAATTCGCGTCGTATGCCTTCAACAAGAGCCACGCCACCTGCTACAGCTGGGTAGCGTTCCAGACCGCCTACCTCAAGGCCAACTACCCCGCCGAATACATGGCAGCCGTGCTCAGCCGCAACCGCAACGACATCACCAAGCTCACCAACTTCATGGACGAGTGCAAATCACTGCACATTCAGGTAAAAGGTCCCGACGTCAATGAAAGTTTCGGCGACTTCGGTGTCAACGCCAAGGGCGACATACGTTTCGGCCTCGCCGCCATCAAAGGCGTGGGCGAGAACGTAGCTGACGTAATAATCGAGACTCGAGCGAAAGGCGGCCCGTTCACCTCCATCTACGACTTCGTGGAACGCGTACCGCTCGCAACACTCAACCGCCGAACGTTCGAGTCGCTTGCCCTTGCCGGAGCCTTCGACTGCTTCGACGGCCTCCAGCGCGAGGATTTCTTCGAAAAAAACAACCGCGACGAGAGCCTGTCCGAGCAGCTCCTGCGCTACGGACAGCTGTTCCAGAAAGCGAGTCAGGAGCAGACAGCGTCACTCTTTGGCGACGAGGACATCTCGCTCAACACCGCCGGACGTCCGGCCATCCACCCCGCTGTGCCATGGTTCGACGTCGTCAGGCTCGAAAAAGAACGTGACCTTGTAGGCATGTACCTATCGGCACATCCGCTCGACCCGTACTATATGGAACTGACCCACGGCTGCAACACGACTTTGAAAGATTTCGCCGAGAAAAACGATATCGTGGAAGACCGCGACATCTCTTTCGGAGGAATGGTAATATCTTTTGAAGAACGTCCGACAAAAAAGGGCGACATGTACGGACGCCTGAAAATTGAAGATTATACCGGTTCGGCCGAATTGATGCTGTTCAGAAACGACTACATCAAATTCGCCAATTTCGGTAAAATCGGCACTCCTATATACGTCACCGGCCGATATGCAAAAGCCTATAACGGCGAATTGCGCTTCATGATTACTGACATCAAACTCCTGTCGGAAATGAGCGGACACCTTATCAACTCCGTGACGATAACACTTGACAAAACCGATGTCAGCGACGCGCTCATAGATACTCTCATGGAGCACATCAACGGCTCGACCACCAACCGCGGCACGCTCAACTTCAGGCTCTTTGACGGCGAGGCCAACCGCACTATCCTTATGACGTCAGACTTGCGCATCCCGCTCAACCGCAAACTCGCCACGCTCCTCGACGACATGAATCTCGAATATAAGTTTAACTAAATAAAATCAACTAACATTATGGCATTTAAATTTACTGACAGCAATGTCAATGAGACAATAGCATCGGGCAAGCCCGTAGTTATCGATTTCTGGGCCACATGGTGCGGCCCCTGTGTAGGCATGTCGCCTATTATCGACGAACTGGCCGAAGAATACGCCGGCAAAGTGGTGATAGGCAAATACAACGTTGACGAAGAGGGCGAATTTGCCGCCGCCAACCGCGTGATGTCCATCCCGACATTCCTGTTCTATAAGAATGGCGAAAAGACCTCCATACGTCTCGTAGGCTCTCAGACCAAAGACTTTATGAAGAGCAAGATTGAGGAACTTCTCTCACTCTGACATAGTATAATGCAAGCCACACCCGGCCGGAAAGGACGCATCGCGATTATCCGCATCGTCCTTTCCGGCTGTTTTTATAACCGATATTTGGAAAATTGGCGCTATTTTTAGGCAAATCAATATAAAAACGTAAAAAAATATTGCAGAATTTAAGAAAATTTCATACTTTTGAAGCGATTTTGTGCTAAATTATATTCAATTGTATTTCTCAGGTAAAGGTTTGTAAATCAAGCAAATATAGTAACATTTAAATAATCAGTTATGAAGTTAATTTATGGTGTGTTGTCGTCAGCGTTGCTGATTGCCGCAGGCAGTAGCTGTAGCGACGACTACAATCCGGGCGGGGGTACATCCGGTAAGATCAACCCGCAGCTCGACCTTGATGTGAATGCGATAACATCGCGTTCCACATCGGCCGGCCGCGATGCATCTCCCGTATCTGTCAATGATTTGAAGCTGCGGCTCAGTTCTACCGATGGTTCATTTGTCAAGGAATGGAATTCCATCGCCGATTTTGACAACAACGAATTGTTCAAGGTCGGAACCTACACCCTTGAGGCCATTTACGGCGACGTAGAGGACGAAGGTTTTGAAAAGCCTTATTACTATGCCTCCACCCAGCTCACAGTGAAAGAAAACAAAGTGACGCAGGTTTCGATGAATGCGCAGCTCTCCAACTCAATGGTCAGCATAGCCACGACCGAGGCATTCCGTTCCTATTTCACCAATTATTCATTCCAGGCTCATGCCGAAGGTGGCGATTATGTCAACTTCACAAGCGCCGAGACGCGCCCCGGCTATCTCCGTCCGGGCAAAGTCACGGTTACGACCGATGTCACCAAGCCCAACGGATTGAGCGCAACTCTCGAAGCCGCAGTTTTCGTAGCCGAGCCGAAACATCATTACACCGTGACAGTTGATGTCAACAACGGACAGGCCGGCGATGCACAGCTCGTCATCACCTACGACGACATGCTCAGTCAGGAAGACGTCTATATCGACCTTAGCGATGAAATACTCAGTGCTCCGGCACCAGCTGTCATCGCCCAGGGCTTCGAGGCAGGCACCACCGCCACCGTCATCGAAGGCTCATCTGACGCTGCAGCCCCCGCATTCTTCATCAATGCCGAAGGTGGCATCAAGTCCGTAGTGCTCTCGACCAGGTCCACATCTCTCATCGAGCAGGGCTGGTATAACGAGATTGACCTTGCCGCCGCCACTCCGGCCCAGCAGTCCAAACTGAAATCGCTCGGTCTCGACGTCAAGGGCCTTTTCGGCAATATCGACCGAATGGCGCAAATCGACCTCACCGACGTACTGTCACACATCAGGTATCTTGAAGGAAGCGACAACGTATCTGAATTCACAGTCGTAGCCAAAGACAACTACAGCAAGGTCAGCGACCCGTTGACATTCTCAGTGAAAGTCGAGCCCATCGTGATTGGCCTGTCGGAAGATGTCACGCCCAGTGTCGGTGCCTCCACAATGACTGTGGCTCTTACCTACAACGGCACAGATGTAGCCCGAAATGTAAAAATACAATACAAAAATCTCCGCGGCACATGGAGCGACGCCACAATCACAAAAGTTACTGAAGTATCCGACAACAATTATATAGTGGAAATCGACGGCATTCCCGCCGATGACACGACAGTTACACTTCGTGCCGTCGCTGCCGGAAAAGAGAGCGATGAGGTCACTATTGCCAAAGGCGGATTCACCATCGCATCTACAGCCAACGACATGTTCGCGACACGCGCACGTATCGTTCCCGCATATTTCGATGATGAACTCGAAGCAGCAGCCTCGTCAGTAAAATACGAAATTTCGGAAGACGGCTCCAATTTCACGGCAGTAAGCCACACAATGGATAGCGACGGTTCGTCATGGCTCGCCGGCCTCCCCTCAGGCAAAAATCTTACCGTCAAAGCGACAATCAACGGTAAAATTGCAAAAACTGAAATCACCACCGAAGAAGCTGCTCAACTTCCCAATTCAGACATGGAAGGTTGGTGGAGGGAACATGGCGGCAGCAACTGGGACTTCTATTACGCATATGCAGAAGGCGCTCAACAAGTATGGGACACAATGAATGAAGAGACTACATCAAGCATAGGTGTAGCTGCAGCATATACCACAACTTCGGGAACCAAGCCTGCAGAAGGCGTCAGCGGACAATGTGCTGTCATCCGTACCGTAGGATGGGGTGCAGGTAACACTGCAGGCGGAAGTTTAAGCATCGTCAACAATGTTTCTGCCGGACAATTATATTTAGGTAAATTCTCCGGTGTCGGACAGACACCGGCCTATGGATACAAATTCAATTCACGACCCGCATCCGTAACATTTTATGCAAAATATAGCGCTCAAAAATCTGATGATTTCGGAGTAGCCGAAGCGAGTGTCCTTGACGCTTCCGGCAATATCCTTTGCTCTTATGCCATCGAGATAGGCACAGCTTATAGTAATTGGGAACAATTTACTTTACCTTTCACTTATAGTGCCAATGCAGATAAAGCGGCATCATTGGTAATCATATTCAAATCCACAGGTCATAGTAACGGCGCCACTCGTAGCTATCTCAAACTACCCGGATTTGGGGCAAATGCAAAAACCGAGTCAGTCGGCGGACAGCTCTACATTGATGACATCAAGTTAAACTACTAATAGAAATTACTGAACATGAAATATAAAATATTTTCAGCTTTAGCAATCGCGACGTTCATGATGTCATCATGCCATGACAACTGGACACCCGCGCCCGAAGATGACGGCGAGGGACAATTGCGGATGGAAGCTATCGACGTAACAAACGCCGAAAATGTAATAAAACGGGCCGGAGTTGACGTAAGCAACTTTATCGTCACCGTCAACGATGCCGAAGGCAAACAGATGCAGCAGTGGAAATTTGCCGATATGCCCGAAATCATTACCCTGCCCGTAGGAGAAGGCTACACAATCGACGTCATCTCCCACAACCAAGAGAAAGCTGCGTGGGACGCCCCTTTCTTCAAAGGTACATCCCAGAAATTCAACATCGTAAAAAACCAGCTCACCAATGCCGGCACAGTGACATGCAAACTGTCCAACATCAAAGTCTCAATCAGATTTTCCGAAGAGTTGAAAAAAATCATGGAAGACGACTGCAAAGTGACCGTAATTGCAAACGACGAAGGTCGTCTCGAATTTGGCCCTGAAGAAACCCGTTCAGGCTATTTCCAGGCTATCGAAGGCAGCTCGACACTGATTGCAACTTTCTCAGGTACGATATACGGCAACTACGAGGAGATACGTAAAGTATACACTGATGTTGAAGCCGGCCAGCACCGCATCATCACATATAGCGTGAAAGGCGGCGACCCGACCATTCCCGACGAATCAGGCAACATCGACATCACCGACGGCATCACCATCGACATGTCGACAATCGACGAAAGCATCGAAGGCAATGTAGCGCCCGACGAAGATGTGATTGAAGGCGACCGTCCCGGTCACGAAGACCCCGAAGACCCGGACAACCCCGATAATCCTGACAATCCCGATGACCCCAAGGATGAATACTTCACATTCGATACAAGCATTTCGCTCACAGAGGTCAATCCGGCGGTTGAAGGCAATGACTACAGCGTCGTAATCAAATCGGTCAATCCATTGACCAACCTCAAGGTAAAAATTGAGTCAGGCTATCTGACCGACGAGTTCCTCGGCAGCGTGGGTCTGGTCACCGAATTCGACCTCGCCAACCTGCCCCCCGACCTTGAACAGACTCTCGGCGACCCCGAAGGTTTCAACTTCCCCGTCGGCGACAATGTCAAAGGTCAGACCGAGGTTACATTCAACCTCACCCCGTTCATTCCCTTGCTCAACCTCAGCCCCACCCCGAATGATATTCATAAATTCCATCTGACGGCCGTTGACGATAAGGGAAATGAGAAAACAGTAGTATTAACCTTTATTTCAGGAGTAGAATAACGATGAGAAAAATATATATCGCAGGAGTACTTGCCGCCGGACTGACACTGGCCTCGGCATGCTCCGACAATCATGATTACGCTCTTGAGGGAGAAGGAAAAGTGATGCTGACCGCATCGTTCAGCAATGATGTCAAAGTGGCTTCCCGCGCCACACTCGAGGAGGAACTTTCCTCATCGACCATCATCTGGATTTCAGGCTCAAAAGGCCTTGTACGCAAATACGAAGGACTACAGAACCTTCCTGCCGACGGCATAAAACTGCTTGGCGGAAACTATGTGGCCGAAGCATGGGCCGGAGACAGCCTCTCGGCCTCATTTGATGCGAAGTACTATAAAGGCCGCGCTCCCTTCACCATCACATCGGGTACCACCCGCGTGGAACTACCCTGCCGCATCGCCAACGTCGTTGCGTCGGTCGATTATTCCGACAATATCGACGGCGTGCTCACCGACTATACCCTTACCGTAGGCCACAGCCGTGGTTCGCTTGACTTCGTAGGCAAAGAGACACGCAAAGGCTACTTTATGATGCCCTCCGGCTCGAAAAATCTGACATGGTCGCTCAAAGGCAAACTGGCCGACGGCTCCGCTTTCACCAAGGAAGGTGTCATCGAAAATGTCCAGCCTGCTACCGAGTATGTGCTCCACGTCACCTACACACCATCTTCAAGCGACAACGGCGGCGCATTCATCAATATCGTCATCGACGAGAGCACAATCGACTCCGAGGACGAGATTCTGATAACGGTAGCGCCCAAAATCGTCGGCACATCCTTCGACATCAAGCAGGGCATTACCGGCCAACCGGGTATGTTTGATAAAAAATCGCTCTACATCACAGCCTCTTCAGCTCTTAAGAATGTAGTTCTCGACTCCCCCCTTCTTGCATCGTCAATCGGGGGCAACGACATCGACCTGATGACTGCCGGCGCAAGTGTATGCGCCTCGCTCAATGCGGCCGGTATCGAATGGAACTATGTATACAACGAAGCCGACGACATCTCCAACATGAAAATCAACTTCAACGAGGAGTGGCTCAATGCAATCCCCGCAGGCGAGTATCAGATGAACGTCACCGCAACCGACGCGCTCGGCAAGAAATCGGTGGTCGCAATGCCGATAACCGTCACCAACGCCAAAGCTGAAGCAGTCGAGGTAAGCGCAGTAGCACCCACCACCTGGGCTACATCAGCCATGATCTATGGCCGTATGCTCGACGCATCGGCTACCGACGGTCGTCTCGAATACCGCAAAGCAGGCGACACTGCCTGGACAGCCGCCGACACAACTCTTGATGGCGTAAATCTCTCAGCCGAGCTCACCGGTCTTACTCCCGGCACTATTTACGAATACCGCGTGGTATGCGCCGGATTTGAAAGCGCGCCGAAGACTATCACCACCGAAGCCAATCTCCAGCTCCCCAATGCAAGTTTCGAAGACTGGCAGATAAAGTCAGGCAGAAACGGCAACCTTATCTACGCCGAAGGCGACGCTATGTTCTGGGATTCGGGCAACCACGGTTCCGCCTCGCTCTCCAAGCAGGTGACTACCCCCGACGGCACCCACAAGCACTCCGGGCAGTATTCCGCCCTCCTCACTTCCCAAAAAGTAGCATTAATGGGTATCGGACGATTCGCGGCAGGCAATATCTTTATCGGACAATATCTCAAAACCGACGGTACTGACGGTATCCTCGGTTGGGGACGTCCGTTCGCCTCACGACCAAAAGCACTGAAAGGATACTTACGTTATCAGCCAGGAGAGATCAAATACAATGATTGCAAAATTGATGATAAGACTGCGGAAATGGCCTCTCACGTAGGACAGACCGACCAGGGTATCATCTATATCGTAATCCTCTCCGACGACAACAAGATGACTGCCAGTGCTACCGATTCCGGAAAGGAAAAGACATGGCCTATTGTTGTCGAGACCAAATCCGGACAAGTGTTCGACGTCAACCGGCCCAACGTGCTTGGTTACGGACAGCTTATCGTAGACGCCACACAAGGCGACGGCATGATTGAATTCAATATTCCGATTGAATACTTCAGGACCGACGTCAAAGGCGCCAACATAGCCATCACCTGCTCCGCATCGCGCTACGGCGACTACTTCTGCGGAGGCGACTCGAAAATGTGGATTGACGATTTCGAACTCGTCTATTAATCCGCCGGCAATCCGGCCGATATATTTCAACCTACGGGGAGACTTTCACGGTCTCCCCGTTTTTATTACGCTCCAATTTCATAACGATTAATTTTGCATACCTGCTTAAAATGCGTAAATTTGCAATCGGATTTTTTAGAGACCTCTTAGTTTTCAATAGATGTACCGACCCAAGCGACTATATACGTTCATGCTGCAGACATTCCTTCCGGTGTTTGTAATGACGTTTTTCATCTGCTTGTTCATCGTCCTGATGCAATTCCTGTGGCGTTATATCGACGACCTCGTTGGCAAAGGACTTGAGATTACCGCCATCGGCGAGCTCTTCTTCTATGCAGCATTGACCATGGTGCCGATGGCTCTCCCGCTGGCCATACTCCTTGCATCGCTCATGACGTTCGGCAACCTCGGCGAGAAATTCGAGCTTACGGCCATGAAGGCGTCGGGAGTGTCGCTCCTCAAGACGATGCGTCCGCTCATCATACTCATCCTTCTCATAGCCGGCGGCGCATTCTTCTTCCAGAACAACGTACTGCCTGTAGCTCAGGTGAAGATGTACACCCTGCTTTACTCCATGAAGCAGAAATCGCCCGAAATGGAGATTCCGGAAAAAGCGTTCTACGACCAGATACCTGGTATCAACATCTACGTGGAGGAGAAGGATAAGGTCAGCGGCACGCTCCGCGAACTCATGATCTACGACATGAGCGGCGGCACTGACAATACCCGCATCATCGTGGCCGATTCCGGAAGAATATCCCTCACCCCCGACAAGACACGACTGCTGCTCAACATATATCAGGGCGAACAGTTCGAGAACCTGCGCTCCACCACGGCCGGAGTCCAGTCCAACAATCTTCCCTACCGCCGCGAGACTTTCGCGCAGAAAGACATCATCATCCCGTTTGACGCCAATTTCAACCGCATGGACGAATCGGCCATGCGCAAACAGTATGTGGGCAAAAACATTACGGAACTGCATGCAACAATTGACTCCGTTCAGGCGCGAGTCGACAGCGTAGGCCATGTATATGCCGGCGAAATAAAGGAAAAGCCATATTTTGCGTTGCCATATTATACGACCTACAATACCCCCGAAGGGACAACGCGCGTACCGCAGAAAGAAATCTCGCTTGACAAGCCACTTGATATCGACTCCCTTTTCCATAACAATTCGGGACTCGATGAAGCCACAATCATAAACCAGGCTCTCTACAAAGCCCGCAGCGTCAAGATGGACTATGAATACAAGAGCAAACTGATGGAGGAGGACCGCAAGCAGATACGCCGCCACGGCATCGAGCTTCAGAAGAAATTCACGCTGTCGTTCGCTTGCATAATATTCTTCTTCATCGGAGCACCACTCGGCGCCATCATACGCAAAGGCGGTATCGGCCTGCCGCTCGTAGTGTCGGTAATCCTGTTTATCATCTACTACATCATTGACAATACAGGCTACAAGATGGCAAAGGACGGTCGCGTCAGCGTAATTGAAGGTATGTGGCTAAGTTCAGCAATACTTCTGCCGCTCGGCATATTTTTCACCTACAAGGCCGTGCACGACTCCGGCGTGTTCAACATAGACGCTTACAAGGCGCTTTGGGCAAAATTGCGCGGAAAGCACAAACGTACGCTCGAGCCTAAAGAGTTCACACTTAATGAGGTCACTCCTCAGGGTGCGTTCGAAGTAATATGTAATTTCGACAGCGACCTCAAATCATTCCGCGACAACTACCGCCGTATGTTCCCGCTGCGCAAACTCGTAGTCCGAGTGTTCGGCACAAAACAATCGGCTGAATGCATGCGTTCAATGAATGTGCTTATTGACTATCTGGCCAACTCGCGCAGCTATCAGGTGATTTCGATATTGAACAAATATCCCTATAAGATCAGTCCCCGCGACATGAATCTGCTTGTCGAGAACAATGAGCTGCTCAGGCAGTGGTTCGCCGCGGAAGCGCAGAAAGAACAGGATTCAGGAGATAATGAATGACAATGTAAGACTACATTACTCAATACAACCGATATGGAAGATATTAATAAAGAAGATATAAAATTAGATAAGATTGAGGATGCCATCGCCGACTTCGCCGAAGGCAAAATGGTGATTGTTGTCGACGACGAGGACCGCGAGAATGAGGGCGACCTCATAGTAGCAGCCGAAAAAATCACCCCCGAGCAGGTCAATTTCATGCTCAAGAACGCCCGTGGCGTACTTTGCGTGCCGATGACGATATCGCGCTGCAGGGAACTCGAACTGCCGCATCAGGTCGACGTAAACACATCCGTGCTCGGCACACCATTCACCATCACTGTCGACAAGCTCGAAGGATGCAGCACAGGCGTATCAATCAACGACCGCTGCGCCACAATCCGTGCCCTCGCCGACCCGGCATCTACCGCCGCCACATTCGGACGTCCCGGCCATATCAATCCGCTCTACGCACAGGACGCCGGTGTACTGCGCCGTTCGGGCCACACCGAGGCTGCTGTCGACCTCGCCCGTCTTGCCGGCCTCCAGCCCGTGGCGGCCCTTATGGAAATCATGAGCGACGACGGCACGATGGCACGTCTGCCCGAGCTGCGCCGACGCGCAAAGGAGTGGGGTCTGAAACTTATATCCATCAAGGACCTTATCGCCTACCGCAACGCCCGCGAGAGCCTTGTGGAAAGAGGTGTGGAGGTCGACATGCCCACACGCTACGGCCATTTCCGTCTTATCCCCTTCCGTCAGAAAAACAACGGGCTGGAGCATATCGCCATCATCAAAGGCGATGTCACCACTCCCGAACCGGTACTTGTGCGCGTACATTCATCATGCGCCACAGGCGATATTTTCGGCTCAAAACGATGCGACTGCGGCGAACAGCTCCACAAAGCGCTTGAACTGATAGAGAAAGAGGGACGCGGAGCTGTCGTATATCTCAACCAGGAAGGCAGAGGTATCGGTCTGATGGACAAAATCCATGCCTACAAGCTTCAGGAGGAGGGTCACGACACGGTGGAAGCCAACATTCTGCTCGGACACAAAGCCGACGAACGCGACTATGGCGTAGGCGCTCAGATACTGCGCAGTCTCGGCATCACCGACATGCGCCTGCTCACCAACAATCCCGTGAAACGCATAGGTCTGGAAGGCTACGGACTTACAGTAGTTGAAAACGTACCGATAGAAATTGAACCCAACACCTACAACCGCGACTACATGACGGCCAAAAAGAATCTCATGGGTCACGACCTCCACAAACTGTAATTCAAGAGAAATTTGCAAAACTCAAAATACACGGAATTGTGCGGACGCGATTCAATGCTGTTTACTTAAGGGCGTCAATATCGGCTGGTATCCGACAGGATACCGATTTATCAATAACCGGGCACACCTTCGCTATGCTTCGGTGTACCCGGTAGGCCGATACACGGTGACGGCGCCCTTCGGGCGCCGATTTACATCACATCCGTCTCGGTGGCAGACAAGGAGTTATAATTAAATCGGCGGCCTTCGGGCGCCTCCGGAGTCACTGCATCTTTTCCGGGCACATCTCCGCTATGCTCCGATGTACCCGGTTACTGCTAAATCGGCGACCTGACGGGCGCCTTTATCCTTAAGTAAACAGCATTGGGGCGGGGGCGTCTCGCCCCCGTAGTAACTTTCAGTGTGTAAAGATAATACTCTGAGGGCGAGACGCCCTCGCCCCTATCTATACCCCTTAAGCTCAGAATCCGGGCAAAAGTGTCTTGTTGCGGAAATCGCGCGGCGACATCCCGACATGGCTTTTGAAATATTTGCCGAAAAACGACTGGTTGACAAAATGCAGCTTGCAACTTATCTCCTGTATCGAAAGGTCGGTCGACGTCAGCAGCCGTTTTATTTCATTCACGACGTAATAGTCAATCCACTCGCCGGCGGTGCGGCCGCTCACATCCTTGACAACCGCCGACAAGTGTTTCGGCGATACACATAGCTTGTCGGCATAATAGCTCACCGAACGTTCCTGCTTGAAACTGTTCTCTATCTCGACGATAAACTTATAGAACAATGCATCGCCGCGGCTGCACTGCGCATTGATGGCGCCATGAATGCGTTTTGAATAATTGTTGAGCGTCTCACAGAATATTCCTTCGCACAGTTTATTGATTACCAACAGGTCAAAATGGTCTTTCGACCGCGCAAGTTTATGCTTGAGCAGATCGCGGAACAATACCTGATTGAGAAATTCCTCCTCGTCAAGCTGTATCGTAGGATTCTCCTTGTAATGGAGCGAACATACCAGAATACGCGACATAAGAGGCAGCATGTTGGCGAGATTGGCTATCGATGACGAAATCATGAAGCCTTCAAAATCATCGGAAGGATGGTATTTTCGTATCAGATGACCCGGCAACAGAACCATTATCGAACGGGGCACCAACTCTACTGACGACATGTCATAGCCGACCTCAAGCGAACCTTTAATACATACGATCAGGAGTACCGTATGATTTTTAAGCGGCAGTTTGAACTCAGCGTTTACCTTCTCCACCGAATCTATTACCGTAAGATAAGAATTGTTCCACTCGGCGAAATCATTGTTCAGCCGTAATATTTCAGATTGTGATAATGAACTCGTATCCATTATTTTACTACAGAATAAACGAATTATAGTTTTGCTAAGTTACGCAATATCCTCCAATTCTCCTAACAGAATCGTATTTTTCAGGTAATTTCAGCGAGCTTGAGCTGCAATATTTTACTCATTACTCTGTTATTACAGGTTGATGCGAAATAAAACGGCGGCCCATAATGCTTATATGATATTTTTTTTCTAAATTTGTATATTAGCAATTTTTTCTGCATGAACAGATTTATAATTTCATTATGCTTGCTATGTATAGGCACAGCCTCCGGTCTGGCAATAACCATTACCAGAACCGATGTGGAGAAATCGTTGGAGCAACTTGACAAGGAGATTGCCAAGCGCTCGGAATACATACGGGCGCGCGAATCGCGCATCGATTCGATAAGGCATCGCCTTACCGACAATATCCCCGGTGGGCGCCAGCTTGAACTCACCATGCAGATGGGCGACCTGTTCAGCTCGTTCAACAACGACTCCGCGCTCGTGTATTATACCCGCGGATACGACAAATCACTGGAAATCGGCGACTCCATAAATGCATTCCGCTTCCGTGCGAAACGCGCTACGATGATGCCCCTGTCCGGATTCGTGATGGACGCTGTCAACGAGTACGAAGCCATCAATGCTTCAGCTCTTCCGCCACAGGAAATTCCCTTTTACCATACATCGGGCCGACAGATGTATTCCTACATTTCGTCATTGTTTACCAACTACCCCGACACACGCAATTTCTGGAATCAGAAAGTCATAGCCCACCGCGACTCGCTCCTGAATGTACTCGACCACAAATCGCTCACATACGACCTCTACTACGGCGAGGATCTTATAGAAAAAGGTGATTACAAAAGAGCGAAAGTGATATTGCTCGAACTGCTTGACCATATCACGCCCAACAGCAACCTATATGCCCGTGCATGCCACATGCTCGCAACCATTGCCCGCGAAAAGGGTAACAGGGAAGAAGAGACATACTATCTGGCTCTCTCCGCTATGGCAGATATTAAAGGGGCAGTCAGAGAGGTGATGTCGCTCCAGGAATTAGGTGTGATGATGTCGGAAGACAATGATATTGACCGTGCTTACGACTATCTGTCGACAGCGCTCACCAATGCAGTGGAATGCAATGCTACAATGCGAATAGTACAGTCGTCGGCCGCATTGCCTTTCATACAGAAAGCCCATTCCGACCAGGTAGACGCATGGCGATACCGCATCTATATGGTGATTGGCTGCATCATAATCATACTCATCGTGCTTGTAATAGCCCTGATAGCGCTCCGCAATCAGATGCGCAAACAGAACCAGCTAAAAATCAAGCTTCAGGGAGCCAACCACGTGAAAGAAATCTACATCAGCCAGTTCTTCCGCCTTTGCTCCATATATATCGACAAACTCAACCAGTTCTGCAAGATAGCCAACCGCAAGATTTCATCCGGACAGGTGGACGACCTTTACAAAATCACCAAATCGGGCAAACTCGTCGAGGAACAAAGCGAGGAATTCTATAAACTTTTTGACGATGCATTCCTCCACATCTACCCTACTTTTATTGACGATGTAAACGCGTTGCTCAAGGAAAAGATTGTACTCAAAGAGGGGGAACTGCTCAATAACGATCTTCGTATTCTGGCGTTCATGCGTCTCAGACTTGAGGATACCAACCAAGTAGCCCTGATACTCAACTACTCGGTCAATACAATCTATGCTTACCGCAACAAACTGCGCAACCGCGCATACGACCGCGACAACTTCGAGCAAAACATCATGGCGATAGGTGCCATCAACGAGTAATCCTCAAAAGGCCGGACAATAACCCTTGTTCTCTTGTACTCCTGTTTAAATAATATATTTCTGGACAAAAGTACAGGAGAACAAGATGATTTTGTGCAGTATATTTCTAAAACAGACTTTTGATTTCAGCGGTAGAGATTTCCGCCATCACTTTGTTGCCGTCAGGTGTATAGGCCGGAGTGGCAAGACTGAACAGACTGCTCAGCAGATGCTCCACCTCGCTTTCCGACAACTGGCGGGCAGCATTCACGGCCGCGGCCTTGGCAAGATGCAGCGCTATCGACTGCCTGACACTGCGTTGCGTTATATCCGTGCCGGTCTGCAGGTCGTCGAGCAGCGACGTCAGCAACTGCACGTTGTCAGTGTCATCGATGCCGGCAGGTATACCGTTGATAACCCACGTATCAGCACTCATGGCCTCCAGATCAAATCCCATAGCGGTAATGTCATCGCGATACTCGTTAAGTATGGCAATACGAGCCGGGGTGAGATTGACAGCTTCAGGGAACATCACTTTCTGTGACGGGATAGGCGCGCCTTCGCAACTTTTCACATACGACTCATAGAGGACTCTCACATGTGCGCGGTGCTTGTCGATAATCAGTAATCCCGTAGCCGTAGGAGTGATAATATACCTGTCGTTGAGCTGCACAGTCGATTTCGGCAGTCCGGAACCAGTCGGGACTGCCTCTCCCGGGCTATCGGCACCATTTATCCTGCTTGCTACCACCTCGGTATCCTCACCTTCCGTACCTACACCGGCAAAAAGGTTGTCACTGTCGGGATGCACGGTTGTTTCCGGTGTGTTTTCAAACGAACGATACAGTTTGTCCCAGTCATCAAAGACATTTCCGCTTTTACGCTGCCATCCCGGTTGCACCGGGGGTACGGCAGGAGGCGTGTCGGCAAACGGATTATAATCCGTAGAAGCCGAGAAGTCGGGCATAGCGTCGACATTGGGATCGAATGCCGGAATTTCGGGCACGTCATCGTCACGGTCAAAATCAATCGAGGGAACAGCGTTGAACTTGCCTAACGATTCGCGTACCGCGGCGTTAAGAATCTGCCATATAGCCTGTTCGTTCTCAAATTTGATTTCGTTTTTCGTGGGGTGGATATTTACGTCGATAGTCGAGGGGTCTACCTCAAAATTAACGAAATAGTTGGGCTGCTCCTCGGGGCGGATAAGCTGTTCGTAACAGTTGAGTATCGCTTTATGGAAATATGGGTGGCGCATGTTGCGGCCGTTGACAAAGAGATACTGTAATGCACCGCGTTTACGGGCATTCTCCGGCAATCCAACAAATCCCGACAGCTTTACAATCGATGTCTCTGTTTCAATCGGGATAAGCTGGCGTTCGATGGACTTTCCGAACAGGTTGCCGATACGCTGCTTGAGAGTGGCATGCCGCAACTGATGGAGCGTGACGTCGTTATGGATTATCGTGAGGTCGACATCCGGATTTACGAGCGCAAGGCGTTCGAATTCATGAAGCACATTATTAAGCTCTACGGAATCTTTTTTCAGGAATTTTCTGCGCGCCGGCACATTGAAAAATATGTTTTTAACCATAATGTTTGTGCCCGGAGCGGCTGCCGCAGGCTGTTGCGACTCCACTTTTGATCCCGAGATGAATATCTGCGTACCCACCGTATCATCTCTGCGCATTGAAATAAGCTCCACTTGCGCGATAGCGGCGATTGACGCAAGCGCCTCCCCGCGGAAACCCATTGTGCTCAGTGCGAAAAGATCGTTGGCCACGGTAATTTTCGACGTGGCATGCCGTTCAAATGCCATACGGGCATCGGTCGGCGACATACCGGTACCGTTATCCACTACCTGAATAAGCGTACGCCCGGCATCTTTAAGCACAATAGTTATATCGGTGGCCTTGGCATCTATAGCATTCTCGACCAATTCCTTTACAACAGAAGCCGGCCGTTGTATCACTTCACCGGCGGCTATCTGATTGGCCACCGAGTCCGGCAACAGTTTGATTATATCGCTCATATCTCATTAATAATCATTAAAACGACATGACAGGCCGAAATCATTCCTGCCTTTCTCGCTCTCACCACAAAGATAATCAATTAATTCCAGCCACAGCAACACGTGTTGATAAATGCCATATAATGTTGAAAATTTACTAAATTTGCAATCCCGATTTATTCTTTTCGACTATAATGGATACTCTTTGGATATTCAATCCTGAAAACGATATTGCGCTTGGGAATAATCTCAGGCGATTCACGCCACCGCGTAATGCCATGTTGCTGCGCGAACGTGGCGCGATGCTCCCTGCCTGGATTGCCGGTGACGGCGACATTATATATACGTCCAATCCCACAGAAGCCAAGTGGTTGCGCGATATGGCTCCCATATTGAAAAAAGATATTGAAATCTTGACTACGGAAAATATCGGACGCGTAAAATGCGTGCGTCCGTGGGGATGGTCGCACGCCATCGCCGACAGTTTGCAGCGCACAGGCGTACCTGTCGGGCTCATGCCCGATGCCGAGACCGTCGAACGGATACGATTCCTCTCCCACCGTCGTTCATCGGTAATAATCAACCGTCGGCTAAAAGATGCCGGAATTGACGTATCGATGCCCGTAGAAATATCCGACACCACGTTATTGACGGAATATATCGGACGTCACAAGTCAGTGGTAATAAAATCCCCCTGGTCATCGAGCGGACGCGGCGTCATCTATTCCGACAGAATGAATGCTTCGGCACTTCTTCGTCACGCCGAAGGCACAATAAAAAGCCAGGGAAGCGTATTGGTAGAACCACGTCTCGACAAGATTGTCGATTTCGCCATGCTGTTCGAAATAAGCAAAGGCAATGCCAGCTACTTAGGCCTCTCCGTATTCGAGACACTGACAGGAGGCAATTACACCGGCAATATCATAGCCTCCGAACAATATCTATCAGCCATTATCGCACAATATGTAGCTTCATCTTGTCTTGAACGTATCCGCCAATCATTGGAATCAATACTTACCGACCTGATAGGCAACACCTACACAGGCATTTGCGGCATTGACATGATGGTATACAAAGACTCCACGGATTGCTACCGCATAGCTCCTTGCATCGAATTAAACCTGCGATACACTATGGGCTATGTAGCGCATTGTCTTGCACGCGACATCATCGCACCGGGAATTATCGGTCGTATGGCTGTAAATTACATTGGAAATTGCACAGCCAAATGTATGCATGCTCCCGAATTCAATTCCGATAACCGCCTAATAAATGGAACATTATCATTAATTCCGGTCGGCAGCGATTTTACAATCTTTCTTTCAGCCAATCAGTAGCATTTATATCGCGCCGAGTTTCTTTAGTTCGTGGTAAAGGGCACGGGTAGGAAGACCCATTACGTTGTAAAAGCAGCCGTCGATTTTTTTGATAGAGGTCAGTCCGATCCATTCCTGTATGCCGTAGGAACCGGCTTTGTCGAGAGGATGATATTTTTCCACGTAGTGGGTTATATCTTCCTCAGGAATTACGTCAAACTCCACTTCGGTAGTTTCGGCAAATGTATGTATTCCCTCGGCAGTCGTCAACGATACTCCGGTTATTACCTTGTGTTTTGCACCGGAAAGTTGCCGCAGCATCTCGCATGCATCTTCAGGTGTTTTCGGTTTGCCGAGTATCTCATTGTCGATTATCACTACGGTATCGGCTGTTATAAGCATGTCGTCGGCCGTCAGACTGTCACGGTAACTCTCCGCCTTAAGCCGCGACAGATACGCCGGAACTTCATCGGCGGCAAGCGACGCCGGATATACCTCCTCCACGTCATTGAGACGCACCGTCTCAAAATCAATATCCATCATCGACAGCAGTTCCTTGCGACGGGGCGAACCGCTACCAAGCAATATTTTTTTCATACAGCAATCTGATTAGGAATAAGTGACATACAGGCTTTAAGATTACCATCCGAAAGCCTTCTCGGTCGACATCCAGTCGCCACGCGCTTTCATCACCTCTTCTATTATGTCACGCGCGACACCATACCCGCCGTTCACCGGCGAGATATATCGGGCTATACTTTTTATATCAATATCAGCATCAGCGGGTGCAACGGGCAGGCCTACCGCCCTCATGCAGTCATGGTCAGGAATATCATCGCCGACATATACCGTCTCCGTCGCGTCAAGGCCATTGTCATCAAGCCACTTTTTCAATATTGGCAGTTTCATCGACGAACCCATGAACACGTCATCGATACCAAGCGCCTTGTATCTCGCCACTATTGCCTCGCTGTAGCCGCCGGTGATAATTGCGATACGATAGCCGTGTTTTACCGCAAGCTGCAACGCGTATCCGTCCTTTATATTCACCATTCGCATCGGCATTCCATCAGCTCCCATCGGGACGGTCGACGGCGACAGCACACCGTCGACATCAAACACGAATGCCTTTATTTTTGTCAGATTGTAGTCAATTTTGCTCATGATAAGTATTGTAGATTTGGCGGGAAATCATTTCATACAGCTCGGCATCATTATTGCCGAGCATACCGATATGACGGTCTATGACATGCATGTCGCCACGGCGCGCCGGACCTGTCTGTGCCTCCTCGGGCGATAGTGTGGCAATCTTTTCCATCGTCTCCTTAAGCAAAGGGTCAAGCGCATGAATGTCGGTACCGCACATACGCAACTGGCGGTCGGCCACTGTCCATAAATAGTTGACGAAATTGCAGGCGAATACTGCCGCTATGTGTAAGCGACGGCGTCCTTCGGAGTTCAGCAGGCTTACTTTCCCGCTGATTTTCGATGCGAGAGCCGCCAGCTCATGTTCTGTTTCGGCATCTCCACCCTCAATAAACAACGGAACCTGGCGCATATCCAACTCTTTGTTCTTGGAAAATGTCTGAAGTGGGTAGAATACGCCGCAATATGCTCTCATGCCGTCAAAGACATCGAGGCCTACGCTACCCGACGTATGCACCCATATACCGCTGTCACATCCGCGTATTTCACGCGCCAAAGCACTGATACTGTCATCAGTGACCGACATCAGATACAGGTCGGCATCGCAGTCTATGGCACCGGCATCGTCAATGGCGGCACACGACGGCGATATGGCGCGAGCCAGTTCTTCCGCATGCGTTATATTTCGGCTGAAAATCTGCCTGATTTCAATATGTGGAGCAAGAGCCTTGGCAAGATGGGTCGCCACATTGCCCGAACCGATGACCACACACGATTTAATCATTTGCCTTATAGCTTCCTATATGTACGTTTTCCCAATGAAGTTTCGATGTGTCGCACGGACGGCGCTCTTCGTCGGGATAACCGAATGTAAGTATGCACACCACCGAAATCTCTTCCGGAATACCGAGCAGTTCCTGAACATATTCGTTGGCCGGAGTGCCGTCGACCTGATAACGGTCGCGTACTTCTATCCAGCAAGAACCGATGCCGAGGTCGGCAGCCTGCAGCTGCATATATGACGCCGCAGCCGACGCATCCTCAATCCACGCTTCAGACTTCGTTGCGTCGACAGCCACTGCGACTGCAAGCGCGGCCTTGGCAATAGGATGCGCACCGGCCGGTTTGCATTGACTCAGGCGCTGCAACATATCCTTGTCGTCGACAGCCACAAATTGCCATGCACGTGAATTTTTCGAAGTCGGAGCCATAAGGCCTGCTTCAAGAATAAGTTTTGCCGCTTCTGCATCGAGCGGTTCTTCTTTATAGCGTCGTATGCTGCGTCGTTTCACGAGCAGCTCATGCAATGAATCCATATATACTTAATGTGTGATTAAAAAAAATTTTCCGGTGGGAGCATCAAATCCGATCAGCGCATCGAGCATACCCACGCATCGGCAAAGCGGCCGCCTATTTCAGCTACATCCTTACCTTTGATAGCTTCATTGATAGTATTGCCCGTAGCGGCATACACACGGTATTTGCCGTCAATGTTAAGGATGGCGAGATTAGCGTCCTTATTCTCGCTCACGAATTTCTCGGCGAGAGCCATTGAAGGGAGCGATGCGACCACAAGGCAATAGCGATCGGATGCGTTCATTCTTATGGTTGTCTCGTTATTACGTGGTGTCTCTGCGACCGCAGGAGCAGTCTCAACATGTTCGGGCTGGGTCTTCACGCTTTCACGACTTTCTTCCGGCACACGTATATTCAGCGTCTTACCCTCTTCAAGAGCGGGAACAAAAGAGGTCTGCGATGATTTTTGCGACATCACGGGAGCTATCGACGCCATATCGTCATTGCGGTTGAACGACGGGCGCAGCAATGCTACCGATATACCGACAGCGAGAGCCACTGCTGCAGCCGCTTTCACGGCACGCAGTCCGATACGCGACAATCGTCCGCGACGCGGAGCTTCAATTCGTCCCGCATTGATAGCTTCTTCACGCACCTTGTTGAGCAACGGCTTGATGGCGAATGCCTCGAACCCCGAGCTTCCTATATGCGCTTGCTTCTTTGCCGGCTCGAATATCACCGACACCTCATCCTGACGGATAAAACGTCCTACTTTGCCGAGCGAAAGTTCACCGTCAAGACTGAGCTGATGCTTCATCGAACTCAATTCCTCCTCGACTATGCGCTGAGCCTGCACGAACGGCAAGCCCTCCTTGCGGGCGATTGACGACGCAAGCAGCCCGTCATTATAATCGACACTCGCGCTGAACGACAGTTCACGCGTAGGCGGATACATCAACCCGAGCGCATCATCATAGCAAGCAGGCTGATAACCAGCGATAAACGCGCCCCATTTAGGCAGGACAACGCAGTCATGCCTGTGCACAAGATATTCTATATGTCGGATAACGTGATTCATTGATACAAATTTAACTCAATTATAGTTTTCTTACAAATAATTTCAATTAAAAATATCTAACTTTGCGACATATTTTTTCATCCGCATCCGAGACCATACGTATCTTTTTTTTCACATCTTACGATTATGAATTTATATTATAGAGCATTATATATTTTTTTAGCCTCAGCCCTCATTTTTTTCGCCGCGGAGGCTAAAGACACCGATGCAGCCACCGAATCGGCCTGGGCTGAAATTGAGAAATCAGTTGCCGCGGCCGACTGGAATACCGCCGACTCTCTCATCGTCGCCACCCTTGAGCAGCATCCCGACTCCGCTACCGATGCCATGCTGCTCTCCAATCTCGGCATGATACGCTACTATGCCGGCAAAGACTCTCTTGCCCTCGACGCGCTCACGCATGCTCACCGCGCGGCACCCGCATCCGTGACAATACTTGCCAACCGCGCGAAAGTGCTCACATCGATGGGGCACGCGGCCGAAGCCCTCGCCGACTACGATAATATCGTACAACTCGATTCCACCTACTCCGACGCCTACCTCTACCGCGGATTGATAATGCTCTATAGCGGCAATTTCGAGGACGCCCTCTCCGATCTGCAGCAACGAGAGAAACTCTCACCCCGCAACGAGGACACCCTCATAGCACTCGCATCATTTTATACCATCACAGAAAACCACGAAAGCGCCATATCCTATTATTCCCGGCTCATCCAGGCCGACCCGCAACCGGAATACTATGCCGGACGCGCTTTATGTGCCCTCCGGCTCGAACGCCTCGTCGACGCCTCCGAGGACATAGCCGACGGTCTCGACCTCGACCCCGACTACTCCGAACTCTACCTGTGCCGCGCCATCCTAAACAAAAAACGCTATTGCACCGCCGACGCACACGCCGATGCCGACCGTGCCCTCCGCCTCGGCGCCAACCCTGCCCGCATCAAAGCCCTATTAGGTTTCTGACGCCCGAAAAATCACATCTCATCACCACCATACCATTCTTTATTATAGCCACCGACCTATATTTTTAGTAAATTTGCGACAGATATGTCAAACACTGAATGACGTATCTTTTAGATTAAAAATATCTGTATTAAACATTGTACTGAAAAGGCATAAAGAATAAACTATCATGAAACGATTTAAATTTTTTTCAATTCTTTTATTGTTACCATTATGTATCTTTGGTATCAATGTAAAAATTGAAAACGCGCGACTTGTCGTAGATGCAAAAAACAATAACGGAGCATCTGTAATAGAAGCGAACTGCCTGCTGACTGTATCGGGAATAAAAGGTAAGGACTTTGATGTAGTGGCAATCGTATATGATGACAACAACGATATTCACAAAGACAGCAATGGGAATATGGTGAAGACCCACTACACCTTAAATGCCGGATATGGAGACCAATTCAGGAAAAATGTTTCAGTATGGATACGCCATGACAAATTATCTCCCAAAAAAGGAGAGCATAGATATTACGTATATCTATATGTATATTACAATGGAGAATGGTATGGATGCACAAATGCAGGCTCTTATACCCAAAAAGGGGGTTCAACCTCATCAAGTTCAAAATCTTCCGGCAGTTCCTCCTCATCAAAAAGGACAAAATCCTCACAGAAAAAATGTGATGTATGTCACGGTTCTAAGGTCTGCTATAATTGCAATGGAAGTGGAAAGGGTAGTTCATTTATGCTAATGGGGCAAATCCAAACTATGCCATGTTTTGCATGCAACGGCAATCGTGTTTGTCCCGCATGTAATGGAACCGGCTTATATGTCGCACCGGCCGGCACCGGTAACGGAGGCTACAATTCAGGCAATAACTCTTCTTCCAACAACTCGAGCTACAACAACACATCCGGAGGAGTATGTCCGGAATGCGGAGGATTAAGATATCGACGGGCGGTTTCGTATGAAAATGACCCGTCAGGAGCTGCGTTCCACTTGCGAGAACTTATGCAAAATCCAGAAGGCAACAAATGCCCCATTTGCGGTAGATATACATATCACTGCCACATGAAATGCTATAAATGCAATTAAAATCACGCTGCATCTTTGGCGGATGCCTCATAACGAATATCCAAGCATCTGATTCCCAATAAAAAAACGAAATCGGCGGCCATGACGGCTGTCGATTTCGTTGTAAGTCGGGGAGTGATAGTGTTAAAAAAGTGTGTATTATTTGTCCTGGACAAGTGATACCAACAGTTCTTTTTCGTCCTCGGGGTTATCCTGAATAGTGATTTTGTCTTCACGGCCAAGCCATCCGAGAGCGGCGTACAATTCTTTTTCTTTCAGTTTGGTAATCTTTTTAAGCTGTTTGATTCCCAAAACTTCGGCCTCGTTGAGTGCTTTCCACACAAGTCCGGCCCATGAACCAATGACTTCTACATTCATCGTTTTTTGAAATTTAAATTGTTTACACTTATAATAATTAATAATTGAATTTGGTTCAAACTTTTGCAAAATTAAACATTTTTATTTAAAATTCATCATTTAATAAGACTTATTTATCAGTAAATCAGCGAGAAATAAAACCACATCATTATAACACTCTAATAATCAATCAATTGAAAAATTGCTTAAAAAACTTTTTTATCTCAACCAAATTGCTTAATTTTGGTTTATTTTATAGAAAAAGGGCATTTTAATGGAGGCATTAATCATAAAGAATACAGGAAGTTGGTATGTGGCGCGCACAGACGACGGCGCCGAAATCGACTGTAAAATCAAAGGCAATTTCCGCCTTAAAGGTATCCGGTCGACCAACCCTATAGCCGTAGGCGACCGTGTGAACATTTCGGTCAACGATTCAGGCACGGCATTCATCACCGACATTCTCCCGCGCAAAAATTATATCATCCGCCGCGCGAGCAACCTCTCGAAAGAGTCGCATATTTTGGCGTCGAATCTCGATCAGGCACTCCTTATCGTAACGCTCTCCCACCCCACGACATCGCTCACGTTCATCGACCGCTTTCTTGCCACCGCCGAAGCCTACCGCGTGCCCGCTATTATAGTAATAAACAAAATCGACCTGCTCACCGAACCCGAGGATATCGAACTGCTGGATGCTGTCAGCTACCTGTACAAGTCGATAGGCTACAAGGTCGTGACCACATCGGCGAAGACAGGCGACGGCATCGACGCACTCCGCAGCCTCCTCCGCGGCAAGACGACACTTATTTCAGGCAACTCCGGCGTAGGCAAAACCACCCTCATCAACGACCTGATACCCGGGCTCGACCTGCGCACTGCCGCCATATCGGAGGTGCATGATACCGGTACTCATACCACTACCTTTTCCGAAATGTTCCAACTCCCGGGCGACGACGGCGGTTATCTGATAGACACCCCGGGAGTAAGAGGATTCGGCACTATCGAAATGGACGAATATGAAGCATCGCACTTCTTTCCCGAGATATTCAAAATCGGAGCCGATTGCCGTTTCAACAACTGCACCCATACCCACGAGCCACACTGCGCCGTAATCAAAGCCCTCGAAGAAGGACTGATAGCCCAATCGCGTTACACCTCCTACCTCAGCATCCTCGAAGACTCCAACCCCGACAAATACCGCAAACCCTACTGACATCCCGACACCGCACCGCGCCAATGGCTTTGCTTAACGAATTTCTAACCGACATCGATTTTTCCGCCATTCGAGATTACTGCATGGCTAACGGTAAATCCGTAACATACCGCAAAGGTGAATATTTTGCAGAGGAAGGATGCCTGGGGCGCTATGCCGGGATAATAGCATCGGGCTATTTCAAGTATGCAGTTCTCAATACGAAAGGCGACTACAGTGTGACAGGATTCTCATTTGAAGGGGAATGTGTGATAGATTTCATCAAATCGTTCCTGTCCGGGCAAACTGCCGACACCTCAATCATAGCCGGAAGCGATGCCGAAGTCATACAATGCCCGCTCGACAATCTGCGTGATTATATACGGCAATCCAATCCCAGCCTGATTGACAGGGCTTCGGAAATACTACTCAATGAAGCATACGCACGCTATATCGACATTCACCGTAAATCGCCAACCGAAAGGTATCTTGCAATGATTGACACTTATCCCGACATCATCCGACGGGTCACAATGCGTGATATTGCCTCCTACCTTCTCGTCACGCCCGTTTATCTCAGCCGTATCCGCCGCAAAACGGGAAAATAGGCCCATATCATAAACTTAGTTTAACGCCGGTCTCAGTCCGCGTTCTTATCTTTGCTAAAAAATAAGCAATTTTGCTAAAAAAATAAGCAATAATGAATATATTTATCATCGGCGCGACATCCGGAATAGGAAACAGTCTGTGGCGTCATTACACTTCGGAAGGATATAATGTAGCAGTATTCGGCCGCCGCGAAGAATTGTTACAGGAAATGAAGAGTACGTGTCCGGAACACACGCATACCGAATGCTGCGACTTGTCGGTAGCCATGCAACTGGAAGCGGCCATTGCGTCCGCTCGCCTCAGACTTCACGCCATTGACATCGCCATCGTATGCGCCGGCACAGGCGAGCTAAACCCTAATCTTGAGAATGCCGTCGAGCAAACTACGATAGCAACAAACATCGCCGGATGGACTCATGCCATGACAACACTATACCACATATTCGAGCAACAGGGCTATGGACATCTCGTGACAGTAACATCAGTCGGAGGGCTGCAACCGACTCCGGGCGCCCCGTCATACAGCGCATCAAAGGCATATCAGATAAACTACACTAAATCACTTCGCCGAAAAGCGAAAGGCTCCGGCATCGTTATCACGGAAATACGTCCCGGTCTCGTCGGCACACGCATGGCAAAAGGCGAAGGCCTCTTTTGGGTAATGCCGCTTTCAAAAGTTACAAGACAAATAACCAAGGCCATATCCCGCAAATCAGAATGCGCGATAATAACCAAAAGATGGCGCATAATAAATTTTCTTCTCAGACATTTTGCGTGAACCGTTCCATTTGCAACAGCATTGTAGATAAAACAGATTCTAAAAACTAATAAGCTAAACGCTGGACAATTATTTTGCCAAAGTTTGAGGAAACGTTAAATTTGCAATAATACTTGTACTCCGGATTTCATAGCAATGAGACGAAGCCCGGTATAAAATCACTAAACATGTAATAATATTATGGAAGAAATAAGGATAGATGTTACGAAACAGACTGCCGAGGAATTGGCATTGGCTACGGAGCAATCGCAATTGCTGTTCAGATTTAACCATACGATGCCCGGTACGGAGGAATACAATCAGCTTATGCTGAAACTATTCCCCGGTATGGGAACAGGCAGCCGCGTAGGTACGCCGTTATCGGGCGTCAGATTCCACTGCGTCACAATCGGCCGCAACGTCATCATCATGCCCGGATGCCTTATGATGTCGGCCGGAGGCATAACCATAGATGACGATGCGATGATAGCCGCCAATGTGCAACTGATAAGCAACAACCATGATTTATATGAACGGCAGGTCATCACATGCCGACCTATCCACATAGGCAAACATGCATGGATTGGGGCCGGAGCAACGATATTACCCGGTGTCACCGTAGGAGATAATGCCGTAGTCGGAGCTGCAAGCGTAGTCACCAAAGACGTACCGGCTGACACAATCGTAGCAGGCAATCCCGCCAAAATAATAAAACGTATACCGCCGCTCAACGATTGCGCTGCGCGCAACGATGCCGACGACGAAATAATCCAGCTCGGCCTTGACAGCTGCGGCGACTGAATCATAGATTTATTATTTATTAGACCGCGGTTGAAAACCGCGGCTACTATGCAAAATCTCCTGATAATCAGCTGTGTAGTAGCCGCGGGTTTCAACCGCGGTCAACTAAAATCGAGTTTTGCAATACCCGTTCAATCTGCCTGTTTTAATAAAAGGGTTAATGCGCTGTCTTTCCTGACAGGCGGACATATAATATAAAACGCGCCTGCGATACGGATTTACCGGACAGCAGACGCGTTTATTTTAGCGAAATATGTATTTATTTTACCACTTCAGCAGGAGGGTTGTCATGCCGTAAGGAGGAAGTGTCAGAGTGCCGTCCGCGGGACGCGATGGTTCTTCTCCGAGATCGCAGATATGAATGCTTGCAGGTGTGCGGCGGGGATATGTCATTGTCACATTTTCCTCTTTGTAAGAGAGTGAGCGCAGACGCACTACGAATGATTTGCCGTCGCCCTGATCTTTCACGATTGATACTACGACGTTGGAATTATCGATAGCTACGGGAGCTTTAAGTTCGGTAGCATTCTTGGCAATGACATGCACAAGAGGCTGTGCCTGCTCCATACCGAACCGGTTGGCGGCGGCAAGATCCGATGCGCCGTGAGGCATCATGCGGTAGCTGAATGTCACTTTGCCTTCCTGAGTCTGGGGGAAGTTAGTGTGCCAGTGGTTGTTCATCGCCCATGAATATATCTCGGCGGAGTGTTCGGGAAGCGAGTATTTCCAGTCGCCGCCGTTGCCCCAGCCTGTCGCGATATTGGCGAAACGGCCACCGTATTCCATAAGCGGAGCGTCGAGCGAGCACCATGTCACGCCGTGGGCATCGTTTGAAATATCGGCCCAGCGCTGCAATGCCATCCAGTTGCGGTTGGCCTGTTTCCACTGGTCTTTTTCCGGTTGCATCACACCCCATGGAATATCTATGTTGGTGACTGCCTGCGGTATGTTGAAATCGAAGCCGAAATGAATACTTTCCTTGTCGGGAGTGGCCTGTTTGTCGACTGTATTGGAGATTTCAACCCAGGGCTGTCCGGCAATCAGACGCACGGAGCGTGTGAGCGAATTGCATCCGCGCGCTTCCGATGTCACCGTCACTTCCGATACAAGGGGGCCGTTTTCAGTAATATCGATTGAAACGACTTTGTCGGTCTGCGGTTCATCGGCATTGGCCGGAAGCCATACAAACTGATTCGCTCCTTTGTTTATATAGTTATAATCGCTGCCATTGATGCGGAGCGAGGTGATATTACCGGTCACAGTATCGATATTGACTTTGACAACGCCGTTGCTGATTTCCGACTTTGATACGAAATTAGACGTCGGAACAGAGCAGTCGCCGCTGACCACGGTATAGTGCGTGGTACCGAACGCCGGCGTCTCGTTGGCAAGGAATACAAGTTCGCCGGAAGTCAGACGCTGACAAAGCACCTCGTTGCCGTTGTCATCGACCACGCGGTTGCCGCGCATGCTTTCTTTATACGGAAGAGTCACTATGCCGCCGTGAGGCCATGAATGCGTATTGATGACAGTTATACCGCCTTCGGCCGGACCGTCATACGGGCCGAATGCGCCGTTGGCTTTGTCGGTGACGGGAGCAAGTACTTCGTCAAGAAGCGCCAGCGAACGTTTCTCGGCATCTTCGAAATACGATTTCTTTACATTCAGTATCGCATCACTGAAGTATGCGTCGTTGGGATTCTCAAAGCACCATGTGTGCTCCGATCCGAGAATGATATGACGCCATGCCTCCTCTATGTCGGTACGCGGAGCGGGCACGCCCTGATCGGCAAGGAGTGAAGCAACAGTCTCGACCTGTATCATGCGTTCCTTGGAGTGACGGTTGGCTGCGGTAAGTACAGCTGCCGTGCCGAGACCGTCGGTCCAGTATTCGGTATAGTCACCGCTGACCACCGGGAGCTTGTCGCCATAGCGCTCGTTGACCATCTTCATGATTTCGTGGGCGCTGCTGATTTTGATATGCGGATAAGCGTATTTCTCGTTCCACTCTTTCACGGCATCGGGAATATCGGCATCTATAGGGTTGTTATCCCACAGTGTCCATGAGAAGCAGGCGAAATCGTAGGGATAGTCGCTGTTCTGCAATTCGGTGAGCTGTTTGGTGAAATCAACGTTGGCATATCCCATCTTTATGAATCGCGGTACTTTGGCGGCATTACGCTGTCCGAGCCACGGACGTCCGGTCTCCCCTCCTTTGCCCATACTGCCGCTGTTGGCATAGTTTCCGGGCTGGAAGAAGAGCACTTTCGACTTGCCGTCGGGTCCTACCCACCAGAAAGGTTTGCCGTCGAGACCTTCACGCGCATGGCCGATGCGGTCGCCGCCGTTGGTCCATGACATCACGTACTTTATACCCTGATTGGCAAGCACAGGCACCAGACCCCATGATATGCCGGGAATATCGAACTGAGCGAACACGTCGGCGTCCTTGCCAGAAAGTTCCTGCATCTTGCGCGAAAAGCCAAACAGATGGAACAGTTCCTCGTCGGCGCAGATGCTCGTATTGAGATTGACATACGATGCATCGACCGCGATATGTCCGAGTTTGATGGCTGAAATAATGCTGTCGCGAAGTTCAGGCTGCGAATTCCACAAGCGCTCGATAGGCTAGGTCACCTCGGGGTTCCACACCATCTGTGCCCCGTCGGGATAATTTTCGGTTTCATGACCGAGACGCATACCCTCGATGACATTGTTTTTATGAAGCGTCTCGATGTTCTTATGGGTATTGGTATATCCTATATCGACATGCGAGTGGTTGAAAAGATATACCGTAAACTGTCGCATCTGCGGCACTTCAATAGTGTCGCGAAATTCCTTTCCGTCAGCGCGGAGCGTCATCACCACAGTTTCATCCTTGTCGACACCTACCGATTTGGGAAGGAGAAATTCTACCGTAGACTCCCCCTCACCGGTTATGTTATAACTCTTTTTTTCTTTTTTTGTGCCGCATTTAGCCTCGACTGTAAACTTACCTGAGAGTTCGCCTCCCTGAAGTTTCACATTCACGATACGTCCCGGGGCTTTGTCCTTGCGGAAGCCGTACATGGGCTTTACTTCATACTGCACTGTCTGCGGCGTCACTTCCGCCGGCAACTGCGTGACGGCACATGCCATACACATCGTCGCCACTACTGTCCTGATATTATTCATTATGTTAGGTTTAGGTTAATTGCTTACAAAATTAAGCAAATTAGCATCAAAAAACAGCCATTTTCCCACCATTTTTTGAAAGAATTTAAATTTTATTGTAACTTTGTTTTGGAAAAAAATAAAAAATACAAACCAATTAACCCTTAAACAAATCTGACATTTACATGAAAAAATTTTTCTTGTCAATCGTATTGGCAATGCTATGTTTCGGCGCCCGGGCCGACAATCTTACCGAGATGCAACAGAAGTTTGTCAACGACCGCTTCGGCATGTTCATCCATTTCAATATGCCTACGTTTGTCGACCAGGACTGGCCTGACCCCGACCAGCCTGCAGAGACATTCAACCCGAAAAAACTTGACTGCAAGCAATGGGCTAAAGGTGCCAAACTCGCCGGCATGAAATTCGGCTGCCTCACTACCAAACATCACAGCGGCTACTGCATCTGGGATACGGAAACTACCGACTACAACTGCGTGGACAGCGGTTTCGGTCGCGACGTTGTCAAGGAATATGCCGACGCGTTCCGTAAGGAAGGTCTCGGCGTGATGCTATATTTCTCCATACTTGACACGCACCACCGTATCCGTCCGGGATTTATCAACTCCACCCATACCGATTATATAAAACGACAGCTCCACGAACTCCTCACCAACTACGGCCCGATTTCGGGTATCATAATCGACGGTTGGGATGCACCCTGGTCGCGTATCAGCTACGAGGAAATCCCGTTCGACGACATCTACCATTACATCAAGCAACTGCAGCCCGACTGCCTCGTAATGGAACTCAACTCGGCAAAATATCCTCAGGACGTACTTTTCTACACCGACATCAAATCGTTCGAGCAGAATGCCGGACAGCACATTTCGACTGATACTAATGTACTCCCGGCACTCTCATGCCTGCCGCTCAACGGCGCATGGTTCTGGAAATCGGACTACCCTACTACCGAGGTCAAATCGCCCAAATGGCTTGTAGAGGAAAATATCATTCCGTTCAACGAGGCATATTGCACATTCATCCTCAACGTTGCGCCCAACACCGACGGTCTTATTGACGACAACGCGATGAAAGCCCTCGAAGAGATTGGCCGTCTGTGGAAACACCGCGAAGGCAAAGACAAGACTCTCTCTGCCGGCAACCGCCCCATCACCGCCGAAAACATTGCCAAACGCCGTCCCGCCGAATCGTCATGGAGCGACGACGGTTCGATCATGGACTATGCCAACGATGACAATTTCGGCTCGGCATGGATCTCCAACCGCTGCATAAAAGAACCGTGGTACATGGTCAAACTCGACCGTTCAACTCCTATCAACACTATCACCCTGACCGACCACAACCGCAGCTTCGACAGCTACCGCATATTCTACGACGCCGACGGCAAATGGGTTGAAATCCCCGTAGAACCGCAGTCAGGCAAAGTAAAGATACATCAATTCGACACAGTCAACGCATCCGCAGTAAAAGTGACATTCCATCCCACCGCCGAAAAAATGACACTCCACGAAATAGGCGTCTACAATCAACGCTAATCCAATTTGAGCCATATTTCAAAGAGGCTGTGTCAAAATGGCGCAGCCTCTTTTGGGTTCGCCCAGCATGTATTCAGTCTAACAGGTGAAAGTCCTCGGCACGCCCGATA
>OFGL01000464.1_pt1 | contig 35734 bp, 42 predicted proteins | sample 1521801 | NCBI WGS metagenome assembly OFGL01 (sample SAMEA3504085, study PRJEB24116) | mouse gut metagenome | biome: mouse gut; feature: mouse-associated habitat; material: faeces | place: Denmark | collected 2011 | reverse complement strand
GCTTTCCTGTGCCATGAGACGGCTGAATGCTCTGTGCTGGCGGAAAATCTGCGGCTGCTGACCGAGGCCGGCCAACAGGATCATGAGACTCTGCTCAACGCCCGCATATCGGAGATATGTCCATCTTCGGACGGCGTGGAAATCTTGCTCACCGGTGTGGAGCAGGAGGAACTGGTGCGGTTCAACGAAGCCTATGACAACTTCGTGAAAGCGGAGCAGTCCATGGGACCGGTAATGTAGAGGGGGACCCCAAAAGTGAACATTAAGGTTTTGAAAGTTGCTCCCGGTCAGGCGCCGGAGCGAATTACCATGCCCAACACGCTGGAAGCGTTTCAGGAGGCGGTGGGCGGATATATCGAAACCGTGGGGCTGGACGCCAATGCAGTCCTCGTTTGCAATGAGGAGGGAAAACTGAGCGGCCTGCCTGCTAACCGCCAGGTGGGCGGCGACACCATTGCCGGGACGTTCCTCATCGTGGGTGCGGAGGATGGGGACTTCTGCTCCCTTTCCGATGGGGCCGCAGCGCACTACGCAGGCCGGTTTGCGGAACCTATGCCTGTCCAGGAAGGCCCCACAACCTGGGAATTTCACGTGTTCTAAAGGAGGAAATCATGCGAAAGGTAACAGTCAGCGTCCAGGTGGACGCTGAGAAGCTGCGGGCCATCCAGTTTTACGCCGGGAGGAAGGACTCCACGGTGGAATCGGAGCTGGAGGGCTGCGTTGAAAAGCTCTACGAGAAATACGTCCCCGGACCGACGCGGGAGTACATCGAGAGCATTGCCGCGCCGGCGCGGCCTCCCAGATCCGGACGGCCCGTACCCAGGCCGGCGGAGGCGCAGCATGAGCAGTAGAGAAATCGCTCTCTGGGTAGATGAACGGTGGTATCAGGCCCTGTCCCGGCAACTGAAGGATGAGACGGTGGAGGACAAGCTGAACAACTATCTGGACGAGTTGATCAGCCAGCTCCCCGATCATACGCGGGAAAAGATCAGCAGAGAGATCTGGGAGGAAGATCAGCAGCGGGAGCAGGAGATCCGGGCAAGCAGACGCTATTCCGCCTTCCGTATAATGGAGAACGGCGTCACACAATACTTCCAGATGGACCGCTCTGTTTGGATGCTGGAGATTGCCGGATATATCCGGCTCCGTTTGAGGCAGCAGGGTGAACCGCGCTCCCTTGCAGAGAGCCTCCGTGGCCGGGAAGAAATCTCTGCGGAGGAATTTGAATGGATGTTGTCCTCCTGTATGGAGGAGGGCGGCAAGGTCACAGATGCATACGATGTGGATCTCGACAGGCTGGAACTCTCCGCTGTCCGCCCCGGCATTGGCTGGGTGTCCTACAGGCTGAAGGATGTGTCCACAGCAGTCTGGCATGCGGATCGCTGCGGCAGTTATAGCTGGAACGTGCGGAACGCTCGGTTCACGGAGAAGCTGGCAGGCAAGGAGACCACCTCGGCAGGCCATCTCTCCGCAAAGAATTTTTCTTTCGCGGATGAGATCACGGCGGATGACGGACGGCTGAACTTCTATCTGGAAAACAGCTTTGATATGGACAGGGTATTCGGTACGCACACTGCGAAGGGGGATGACTGGCTGAATATCTATGCCAGCTACGACATGGCCGCCGGACAGGTCTGCGATATGCTGGAGGTCGACCTGCACCAGGCGGACGGTCGGGAGGAATCCCTGGAACACCGCCTCAATGCCGTAGAGAAATCCGCCCTTCTGCAAAAGATGGATGCTTACTGCCAGCAGCAGACCGGGCAGTCGCTGAAGGAATATAGCGCCCAGTGCATGGCGGAGGATATGGCTCCGCCTGCCGGACCGGTGATGTGAGTTGTTGCTGCCGCTCAGGGCGGCGGCTGAAATTTCGTTGGTGTTGCTCAATAGCTTCCCAACGAAAACTGTGCCATTGTGTTGGCGGAGGCAATGCATACTGCAAAATCGGGAGGAAATCAAAATGAGATCAAAGGAACGAACACCATTTACCCCTGTTGACCTGTGCGGCCTGATCGCCCATGAGACAGCATCAATGCTCTATGGCGTGGGAGCGGACAGCATCCCGTCCGCAGAGACAATGCGCGCCGGCCTGGAGACGTTCGCTGCCGCCGCAGGGGCTGTGGACATCAGCATCCATCTGGCGTGGATCGACAGCGAGCTGGAAAGCGCACGGGAGTTTGAGCGCACAGGTCAGGACACCGTCCATCTGCTGGACCCGGACCGGCTGAACGCCGTACCGGATGCCGCAGTGCAGATGGAGGCGGTCTGGGAATTCTTCCGTGCGGCTGTCCGCCTGCCGGATCAACAGGAGCGGAACGCTCTGCGGGAGCTGGCCGTCATCCTCGCTGACGTGGGCGGACTGTCGGATATCCTGCTGGGGGCATCTCTGCCGGACGGACAGCGTCTGACTGCCGGTGACCTGCGGTCTGAGCTGGCGGAGGTCAGCACAGCGCTGGAGCAGCGGCAAAGCCAGTCCGCCGCAATGGAGGTGAGCCTGTGACCCGTCCAGAAATACATGCGTGCCTCGCCCAAAAGGTAGAGGCGGCATGGACGGCATATCACCAGAAGGTGCTGCAGCTCCCCAGCAGCAGTGTGTACGCTATGGCTCATGAGATCCACGCCACCCGCACCTGCTATGAGGAACTGGTCTACAATGCTGGGGACTACCCGGCGAATCTGCTGGAACGGCTGTTGTCGCTTGACAGTCCGCTGGAAACTGCGCGGGAGCAATGGATACGCAAAGAGAATGCGGAACTCAGCGAAAGGCTCGGCTGTGTCCTGCAAAGCATCTGGGAGCCAGAACAGAATATGGAGGAGGAACATGGACCGGAAATGGCAATGTGACAAGGCGGCGGGAGGTGCGAGAGCGCCTCCCGGCTCGTTTCCCCGCTGTTTGGCCCTGTGAGGCCGTTTGTGCGGCTTTTCCCGTCTGGGTGGCATCCCTGCCCCACCCACCCCCCAAAACGGCCCTGTCGCGGCCTGTGAGCCGGGTTTGCGGCGAGGAGCTGGAAAGCGCCGGGGCCGTTGGGACGCAGGGGTTACGGGGGACGAAAAAGGTGCGGGATAAAGCGGTGGCGCCTTTTCGGCACCACCGCAGGCCACACCGTCCCGCAACGCGGGTCGGGACAAGGGGTTGCGGGGTTTCACACCCGGAGCCAATTTCAGGCCCCGGCGCCACTGGTGGCGCCTGTTTTCGTGAAACGCCCGCCGTCAGGGAGATTCACCGGCGCCTGGGGAGCGCCTCCAGAATTATTAATGCAGAGGAGATGATCGAAGCAATGTCTGATAAGGTGCGCTTGCATCTGCGGCTCACGCCGGAGACTTACCAACTCATCGGGGAGTATTCCAAGAAAGACAACTGCACTACCTCAAACGAATTTGTGGAGAGAGCGGTGGAATTCTATGTTGGCTATCTCTCCGCAGAGGACTGCCTGCATTTCCTGCCGCCGTCTTTAGCAACAGCGGTGCGCGGCACCGTGCATGACAGCGAAAACCGTATCTGTCGGCTGCTGTTCAAGCTGGCCGTAGAGATGAATATGATGATGAACGTGCTGGCCTCAGAGGTGGACGTCAGTGCGGAGGCGCTGGAGCGTCTGCGCGGGCGGTGCATCCAGGAGGTCAAGAAAACTGGCGGCGCGGTCACTTTCGCGGATGCGATGAAGTATCAGAAAGGCGAGTAATGCTCCATGCCACGCGTCATTTTCAAGTGTCCGCACATCAAGGGCGGCACGGCGAAAGCCGCTGCTCACCTGGGAAATGCGGTTGGCTATATCGCTACCCGCAAGGGTGTCCAGCGCATTGATCCCGGCAAAATGAATCTGCCTGCCACAGAAAATCAGGTCAACATGGTGGAGAAATTGGTCCGGGAATTCCCTTTGAGCAAGGGATTGGAGGAGTATGCTGACTACCACGAATCTCCCACACGCGGCAATGCATCTGAGTTTATCACGCGGGCCATAGAGGACAATCTCGACCAGATCGCCAAGATGGAGAACTATGTGGACTACATCGCCAAGCGCCCTCGCGCTCAACGGTTTGGGGCTCATGGGCTGTTCAATGGCAGCAATGAGCCGCTGGCACTGTCCAAAATACAGAATGAAGTTGCACACCATTCCGGCACGATCTGGCTGCCGGTAATCTCCCTTCGCCGGGAGGATGCCGCGCGGTTGGGATTCGATAATGCGGAGCAGTGGAAAAGCTTTCTCTCCTCTTACTCGGTGGAGATGGCGAAGGCAATGAAGATCCCGCTGGACCAATTCCGATGGTACGCTGCGTTCCACGACCAGTCGCATCATCCGCATGTCCACATGGTTTGCTACAGCGCAGACGGCAAATCTGGTTACCTGACAGAACATGGGATCGAGCAGATCAAATCCGGGTTGGCAAAAGAAATTTTCCGGAATGATCTGACTGAAATCTACGCCAGACAGACCCAGCGGCGGGATTCTTTGAATCAGGATACGCAGAAAGTCTTACGGCAGCTCATCCAGCAGATGCAGGATGGTTCGTTGTCTAATGAGCGTATCGAGCGGTTGATGATGGAGCTGGTGAAGCAGCTCAAAAACACTTCCGGTAAAAAGCAGTATGGCTATCTCAAACCATCCGTAAAATCTTTGGTGGATGGGATCGTGGATGAGCTGGAACGGGATGAACGAGTTGCCGCCGCTTACAATCTCTGGTATGAGATGCGGGAGGAGGTTTTGCGGACATACAAAGACGATCTGCCGGAGCGCATTCCGCTCTCGCGGCAGAAAGAGTTCAAGCGGATCAAGAATATTGTGATCCAGGAGGCGGTGCGGCTTGGTACACAGTTGGAGCAAAGCCATACCGCTCCGGTATCTGTGAATACATCAGCAGGACAGAGGAATGACGAACATTCTTCTGCCCTGCTGTTCCATTCTGTGACCCGTCTCCTGCACCACATGAGCCGCGTTTTCCAGGAGCAGCAGCCTCCAGCCAGTCCGGTATATCACACCGACCGGAAGCTACTGCGAAAACTCAGGGAGAAAAAAATCGCGCATGGACATAAACCGGATGACCATGCGCCGAGACTGTCATGATAAGGAGGATACGATGCCAACAGCAAAGAAAGCGCCGCCGATGCACCTCTGGTGGGTACGCCATCCGGAGTGCGGGCTGGCTATCGTCAACGCACCCAACTGGGAGCAGGCGACCATAGAGGCTGCTCAGTGGTGGGACGTTCCCTGGAAAGAAATTGCCGCACTCTGCGAGTGCGAACGGGAGGAAACCGTCCCCCGTCATGTGTGTATCTGCTGCGGAAAAATCTTCAACGGAGACGGCTTCCGCTGCACCAGATGTGAGATCGTTGAGCGGGACAAACGCCTCAACCAGCGGGCCAGAGCCAGACGATATTATCGCAGCATGATGCCAAAGAAGACATGCAGTTTGCACGGGTAATACCGCCATTATTCCTCTGCAGGCGGTTCGGTTTGCTTCTCTGCTTTGATTTCTGCAACCCGTTTAGTATCAACAAAATGTGTCGCATACCACCGTTCAACCTCCGGATTGCCGCTCTTGCTGAAGCGCAGATGGATCACCGACTTGCGGCCTTGCCCACCCTTCTTTTTTACGCCCCACTGTTTGTAACAGCAAAAGGATGGCTTCAACCCGGCCTTCTGTGCATAGACACGCATCTGATGCCTGACGGTGGAGAGCTTCCCCAGGTTGATCATGCAGACGCGCTCCAGGTAGGGAATCCGGCCAAACCGCCAGTCTTCATATTTATCCTTTTGCAGTACGCCGATATCCATCAATACATCTACCACTGTTGCATAGCCTCGGCTTCTGCACTGGCGGTACATGGAGGAATTCACTTTGGCGGCTAATTCCTGATTGTTCATATCAAACCAATCCGTCAATTGAGTTCGGAACTGTATCCCGCAGTTCCGCTTGCTTGGCGGCGTTCCAACCCGCTGGTTCTCCGATACAGTAACCGCCCATCTTCCGCATGTTGCGGAATCGGTGAAGATCATAGCTGACCACTACACGATCACCTTGGACATCCAGGAACAGCTTCTCAATGATATTTACAGGATGCACTGCTGTGGCCTGGCGGATATAAGAATCCTGCTCGGCCTCGGTCAGTGTCCCGTTCAAAACAACAACTTGCATCTCAATCCCCCTCCAGGAAACCAGTATAGCAGGTGAAGGCAGGAAAATCAAGAAAGGGGTGAGACATATTCCGTACATTCATTTTACAGACGATCAGAAACGCCGCGCCGGCGAAGTTGATCTGGAACAATTCCTGCTCCGGCGGGGAGAGAAGCTGCTGGCCTCCGGTTTTGAAAAACGGCTTGCCAGCGACAACAGCATCACCATACGCAGAAACCGCTGGTATGATCACGCCGCAGAACAGGGCGGCGGGCCAATCTCTTTTCTCCAGCAGTTCTACAATCTTTCCTACCCGGAGGCCGTCACCTGTCTGCTGGGCGGGGAACAAGGAGTTGTTTATGTCCCTGCTTCCAAGCAGGAGATGAAGGAAAAGAAAGCGTTCACTCTGCCGCCTGCCAATCGGGATATGCGCCGGATGTACGCCTACTTACTCAAGAACCGTTTTCTGGACCGGGATGTAATCAGCGCTTTTGTCCGAGCAGGGGTGCTATATGAGAGCTGCGAAAAATTCAAAGGTGGAACCAGTGAATATCATAATGTTGTTTTTGTCGGAGAAGATACCGCCGGTGCTGCCCGTCATGCTCACAAACGCAGCATCAACAGCATCGGCAAAACCTTCCGCATCAATGTGGAGGGCAGCGATCCCCGATGCAGCTTCCATCACACCGGTTCCAGCGAACGGCTCTACGTTTTTGAAGCTCCCATTGATCTGCTGTCGTTCATCACGCTATACCGGAAAGACTGGCAGCGGCACAGCTACGTGGCGCTCTGCGGAACCGCAGAACACGCCATGCTCTGGATGCTGGAGCAGAACCCCGGCATCCGTACCGTCTGCCTTTGCCTGGATCATGACGCGGCAGGTATTGAGGCTGGCGGACGGTTGACAGACATTCTCTGGGAACGCGGATACGATAACATTGAGATCCTTCAATCGGAATATAAGGACTGGAATGAGGACATCAAAGCCCGGCACGGCCTCCCTGCCCAGACTGCGGAGGAACATCCGCAACTCATTGTAGCGCCGGAAATCTGCGGCAGGATCGGTACCCGCATGGCAGAATGTGCTGCCGCAGACCGTCTGGGGCGGGAGTTGGCTTCTGCATTCTGGGAATATGAGAGAAATATCCGTGCGGACCGCCCGGAGACGGCAATGGACTACATCGAATTGGCATCCGCGTTGGCACTGTCTGCCTATGGTCAGGAGCTGCGTCAGATGGGAGAGCTTCGTTCCAGGGAAGAATTGGTGGGTGAGTTACAGTGCCGCATCCTGCCCCACCGGAATCGCGGCAACTTGAAAAGCCGCCGCGCCGGACTGGCAGCGCAGCTCCATGAAATAATGGAGAAGGCGTCTGCACCTGGAATCCGCAGCAAGGCAGAGAAGCGGGATCTGGCAAACGGCTGGCTTGAGTTAGCGGTGTCCTTCGCCAAAGTGCCGGTCAAATATGAGGCTGACCTCATAAAGCAGCAACAAAAGCAGGAACAAATGATACCACACCACGAAATGACAATGACCATGTAAAGGAGGAATTTCAATCATGCAGCAGGAGAAAGAAAAAGCGCTGGAGGCGATCCGGAATCTGATCTCCTACTATATCTGCGGTTTTCAGGAGGGAAACGGTTACACCGGCAAGCAGCAGCTTGTCTATCTCACGCCGCCCCAGGCGGAGATCGCTCTGCGATATGGAGTGCCAATCGGTGTCCGTGACAGCCACTACGCAGTTATGGGAACCACGCCTGGAAAGCCGTTCCGGTATGTCACGATTACAGACTTGCAGAATCTGGAACGGTGGCTTGCATTCGATTCCATGGAGCCATTGGCAAGCATCCACGCGGAGCTACCCCGGCAGGTTCAGCAAAAATTGCGGGAATTTATTCTCCAGATTGTGGAGATCGAGCACCCGGAACAGATTCCACCGCAGAAGCCGGCAGCTCCCATCCTCGGTCTGCACGGGGATATTTTTAATCTGCTGTGCATCACCAATCGTACACTCCGGCAGGCCGGACAGATGGAGCAGGCCGAGGAGATGTGGCGGCGGGTACTGGAGAGCGGCGATAGCTACAAAGCGATTTCTATCATGGGCGAGTATGTCGAGTTTGATGAAGCATATCCATCAACGGCAGCACTTAAAACTGGAGGTTTGCGAGGTGATCTCCGTGTTTGATTTTCTGCAAGAGACAACTCTCCCACCGCAGGTGCTACTGCTGATTGGGCTTGGCGGCGGGATGTTGCTGCTGATTTGGTTTGCAACCTCTAAATCAGGCAGTGGGTCGCTGAACATCAAGAGCAAGGTTGTTGGCGACGGCCAACATGGAACCGCCCGCTGGGCCACGCCGAAAGAAATATCACAGACCTATTCGCGGGTGCTGTTCAAGGTGGCGGAGTGGCGGCAGGGAAAAGATTTGCCAAGGGTGCAGGGGCTGATCCTCGGCTCCACCGGTAAAAAGGGCAAGGTCACTGCTCTAATTGATAGTGATGACGTCCACTGCCTGATGATCGGTGCCAGCGGCGTTGGTAAAACGGCATTCTTTCTATACCCTAATCTTGAATTTTCGTGCGCCAGTGGGATGAGCTTTCTAGCGCTGGATACGAAGGGGGACCTCGCCCGGAACTATGGAACCATCGCAAAAGACTGCTACGGCTATCAGGTGGCGGTGATCGATCTGCGCAACCCCACACGGTCTGACGGTAACAACTTCCTCACCCTGGTCAATCAATACGTGGATATCTCTGTGAAAGATCCTGAAAATGTTGCCGCAAAAGCCAAGGCGGAGAAGTATGCCAAGATCCTCGCCAAGACGATCATCAGTCCGGATGGAGACAGTTCCAATCGCGGGCAAAACGCGTTTTTTTATGACGCCGCCGAGGGCCTCCTGACCTCTGTGATCCTTTTGCTGGCGGAGTTTCTGCCGCCGAAGGAGATCGAAGGAGCGGTCCGGGAGCGGCGTCATATCGTGTCCGTGTTCAAATTGGTGCAGGATCTGTTGGAGCCAGCCACCGGGGCGGACAAAGGCAAAAGCCAATTTCAGGTGCTTATGAGCAAGCTGCCGTCTGAACACAAAGCCAGATGGTTTGCAGGCGCAGCCCTGAACACCTCGGAGCAGGCAATGGCATCTGTACTTTCTACCGTGCTGTCATGCTTGAACAGTTTCCTTGACAGTGAATTGGAGCAGGTCCTCTGCTTTGAGAGCAGCATTACCGCTGAGAGTTTTTCCAGAAAAAAGTCTGCTATTTTCCTGATCCTGCCGGAAGAAGATCCCAGCAAAAACTTTATGGCAGGGTTGATGATTCAACAGTTATCTCGCGAGCTGTTCGCTGTGGCGGATGAGAACGGAGGGAAGCTGCCCAACCGCGTGGTCTTCTTCTGCGATGAGCTGGGAACCATGCCGCCCTTTGACATCCTGCCTCTGTTCTCTGCTGGCCGCTCACGGAAATTGACGCTGGTGCCGATCATTCAGTCGCTGGCACAGCTGGAGAAGAATTACGGCAAAGAGGGCGCAGAAATTCTTACGGATAACTGCCAGGACACAATTTTTGGCGGTTTTGCACCTAACAGCCAGACGGCGGAGGTGCTGTCCAAGGCTCTGGGAAATCAAACGGTACAGAGCGGTTACATCAGCAGGGCAAAGGATGGCATCAATCAGTCGCTCCAGATGGTGAGCCGCCCGCTCATGAGCTCGGATGAGCTGAAAGCGGTTCCAAAAGGCTCGTTTATCGTTATGAAGACGGGGACGAATCCCATGCGGACACGATTACGCTTATTTCTTGATTGGGGAATCTCTTTCGGTGATGCCTATCAGACACCGGAGCATGGACAAAGGAAGGTTTACTATGCAGACCGGAGAGAACTGGAGACGGCAATACTGAAGAAACATCCACGATCCGGGGGAGAAATTATCCCCCAGGCTACAGCAGTGACCGCAAGTCAGTCCCGCTCCCGGCAGACGTTCCATAAAACAGACAAAGACGAATCCTCGCTGCGCACATGAGGTAACACTATGGGCTACTTCAATTCGATCTATGCTGCCGATCTGCCTCACCGGGCTGTGGCGGTGTATATGTATCTCAAGGACCGCACGAACAAAGATGGGGTATGCTGGCCGTCCATCAAAACCATAGCACGGGAGCTGCACCTCTCCCGTGCCACCGTCCAGCGGGCGTTGAATGATCTCTGTGCCGCCGGATATCTTTCAAAGGAGAATCGCTGGCGGGAAAATGGTGGGTGTACATCAAACCTTTATAAAATTTGCGATAGCTTATAGGATGTGAAAGACCGCATTTCCGCCAAGAGGGAAATGCGGTCTTCTATTGATATAGGGACGGCCTCACAATGCGTTATCAGGAAGGACTCACTTGAAGGATTTAGGACAGAGAAAGAACAATTGGTGCGGATATTACTTTCCACAAGGAGAAAATCGTGCTATTATGGCAGATGAAACGCTTTAGCGGAAAAAGGAGACTGCGCTATGTCAAAGAAACGATCCAACCGCCCACACGGCCATTACTGCAAGATCTGCGGCGAGTACAAAGCCAATGAGAAATTCTCCGGCAAGGGCCATGCCGCGCATATCTGCAAGACCCGCTCCAGGCTGTCCGCCGCAGAAAAAGCGGAAGCGATGACGATCAACCGGCTTCTGGATTTCCCAATGGGGCGGTTGAGCGCCAGTGATAAAAAGTGGTTGGAGAACCGTGTGCATGACCGCCGTCCGGAGGTTGCATCGCTGGCAAGGGAAGTGTACGGTATGCACTTCCCCTACGCGGAACACAACGAGAAGAAGAAGCGGCTGCTTATCAACACACTGGTTTTTGAGCTTGACAATGTAACGGTCTCTGATGAATTCGGAGACGAGTACGCCATCCATGTGCGATTCACAGCTGACCGGTTGACGAATGTCCTGACCATGACCAACATTGATGACGGCGGCACGGAGCAAGCTGTCGTGCTGGAGAAAAAGCAGATGGCGAAGCTGCTGCGCTGGACTGTGCATACGTTGGAAATCTTCATGTGGCCGGAAGACTACGACCTCTCCCCTGACGATCCGTTTCTCAGCGGTCTATATCTTGACTTGCTGCCGGAATTCTGGCCGGAGGGGTGGGGCGATGAAGACAACGATGCCGATGGGGACCCGGCCGGCGATGCCCCGGAGGCGGAAGTCTACTGGCGGGTGCAGATAGAGTATGCCGATGAGACTTCACAGGAGATCGTTTCCTATCAGGATTATTTGTTTGATAAGCCCGCGGAACTGCTTTTCGCATTGTCGGAATATTTCGAGCCGGATACAGAAGATTTTGACGGGGACCTTGAGGAGGAGTAAGCCATAGATTATTTTGTCATACTCTGCACTTGGATTATATAGTAATAAAAAGGGTGAACCATGAAAAAATCCGACCTTTTGATGCGGCTCCAGAAAGGGCTTTCGCAGTCTGAGTGGGAGGCGCTGGCACAGCACAATCCGCTGACACCAGTCAGCTTATTTAATCAGGAGGTCCTTTTGGAGATGCGGAGTACATCTGTTATCACGGAGGACGATATCCCCGCAGCGCGGGCCGCTGGACTGTACGAGGCGCTGCGAACATACTTAGCTGAGTATATGAAAGAACAGCCGGAGGGCTGGAAGTATATCATCCTTGCCAGCTTGTACCTGGCGTTCCTTGCTGGACGGCCTATGCATCCTATCGATCTTCTGAAAATCAACGTAATTGAAACAGAAAGCGGAACAATCTATAAGTGTCCCCAGAAATCTGTGACAAAGGGTACGGCCTGCGATTACTGCGTCTGTGAGAGAGTGTCCGGTGCTTAAATTGCTGAGGCTCCGGTAAATTTTCTGAAAATTGCAGATTGGCAGCCAGCGGATGGTGTGTTACAATTTTAACAATAGAATAGCGTGGTCATCAAGTGGCTCCCAGTCCAACCGCATACCTCGGATCGGGAGATAAAAGGGAAGTCGGGTGAGATCCCCGCACGAACGGGTCACTGTAATGCTGAGCGGCCCCCAGCAGCGCCATTGCGGCAAACGCCGTGAGAAGGTATGGGAGGAAGCGATGAAGCCAGTCAGGAAACCTGCTTGATGGCCGGAAAAAGGGGTTCCCGTGTCGGCACGAGTATCCGTGTTTTGCAAACAAACATTTTGGCGTAGCGCAGCGATGCATCGGGCTTTTTTGTGCACGGAAAAGCCGGGACTGCTCTTTTAAAAGAGCAGTCCCGGCTTTTGATTCGTTCATGCCTTGCGTTTTTAGTACAGCCTTTTGGCTATATCACAGTCTATCTACTCGAAAACAGCCTCCACCAAACGGCGGGTATACTCGGACTGAGGGGTCATGATGACCTCATCTGGAGTCCCCTGCTTGACGATTTTTCCGTCGTAGAGTATAAGTACCCGGTCGCAGAGCATCTGCACCAAAGCCAAATTATGGCAGATAAAAAGATACGATAGCCCCCTATTTTTTTGCAGTCCTGTCAAAAGCTCCATAATCTGCTGCTGCACCGTCACATCCAGCGCACTGGTAGCTTCATCCAGGATTAGTACCTTGGGACCGCCGATCAGGGCTCTGGCAATGGCGGCGCGCTGGCATTGCCCGCCGCTGACTTCGTGGGGATAACGATCCGAAAACTCGGGGGATAGTCCGCACTGTTGCAGCATCTCCGCCACCCGGCTTCGGATATCCGCTTTAGACATCCCCCTGTTGCGCAGGCTCTCACCAATACCATCTCCAAGGGTTCGCCGTGGATCAAAGGAGCCCGTGGGCGTTTGAAAGACCATCTGGAGCTTATCGTAGACCTTCCGAAGCGTCTTGCCCCTGGCATGTGTCACATCCTCTCCGTCAATGATGATCTCACCCTCTGTTACATCCAACAGGCGTGTAATCAATTGGGCAATCGTGGATTTGCCGGAACCGGATTCCCCCACGATTCCAAGGATCTCGCCCGGCATGAGCCGGAAACTGACGTGATCGACTGCGGTGAACGCCGGCCGGCCGGGTTGGGAGAAAACTTTGGTGATATCCCGTACCTCTAAAATCGCTTCCATATCAAGCCCTCCGCAGCTTTGGTACGGCAGAAAGCAGCTTCCGGGTATAGCTGTTCTGGGGGTGGTCCAGAACAGCCCGCGCCCTGCCGTATTCCATCTTGTTACCCTGCTGCAAAACCAGAACGCTGTCCGCCATAGCGGATACCACGCCAATGTCGTGGGTCACCAGGATGATCGCCGTACCAAACAGTTCCCGGAGTTCCAGCAGCTCGTCCACCACCTGCCGTTGGACGGCCACATCCAATGCGCTGGTGGGTTCATCGGCGAACAGGACGGAAGGGTTCATCAACACGGAAATAGCAATTCCCGCCCGCTGGTTCATTCCGCCGGACAGCTCAAAGGGGTAGCTGTTCCAAATGCGTTCTCCGTCCTTGAAACGCAGCTTGGCAAACAGCGACAGAGAGGCATCCTTGGCCTCTGTTTTGGTAATCTGCCGGTGGGCGGTCATGCTCTCAAAAATCTGTTCGCCGATGGTCCGGATCGGACAGAGGGAAGCGCCCGCGTCCTGAAAGATCATGCCGATTTTGCCGCCGCGAATCCGGCGCATCTCCTTCTCCGGCAGGTCAGGAAGATTTTTCCCCTCAAACCAGATATCGCCCCTGGTAACCAGACCGCTGCTTCCCAAAAGGCCCATAGCGGCTTTGATGATGGTGGACTTGCCGGAGCCGGACTCCCCTACCAGCCCGAGAATCTCACCGGAGTGCAGGGAAAAGCTCATGTCCCGCACAACGGCGGCTCCGCCAAAGGATATCTCGACGGAATCATAGGTCAGCAGCGCGTCCATGCCGCGCCCCCTTTCACAAGAATGGGATAAGCTCAAATCAAGGATTGATGTCCAAAGCCGCCGTCAGCTCATAAAAGTCGCAGGGATGGGCCGTCAGGCCGGTGACGCTGGCCTTGGAGATCATGCTCATACGCAGGAAAGAGCAGAATACAAAGGCGTTGTCGTCCAGCAGCGTCTGCTGCATCTCAATGGCGATCCGAGCTCGTTCGTTGCTGTCAAAGGTGCCGTTCAGAGCAGCCGCCAGCTCCTCCAGCCGGTCGCTGTGATAGCTGCCCCGGTTCTTGGTGGACGCGTCCAGGCAGTGGGTGGAGAAGAAGTTGGTGGGGTCACCCAGGCCGCTGTTGACGTTAGCGCCCACATAGATGTCCCAGGCGGACTGGTCCTTGACAATCGAGTTGTGGTCGGCGGTCACATTCAGGTCCAGTTGGATACCGATATCCTTCAGAGCGGCCTGGGCGGATTCCGCCAGCAGAGGCAGTTCCTGACGGCTGGGGTAACTCAGCCAGCGGATGACCAATTTCTGCCCGTCCTTTTCCCGGATGCCGTCGCCGTCGCTGTCCACCCAGTCGGCAGCCTCCAGCACAGCCTTGGCCCCTTCGGGATCATAGGTTTCAGCGGTGAGACTCGCACCGCCGAATGCGACCGTATCCGGAAACGCGCCAGTTCCCACATAACCGTAGCCGCTGAGCAGGGTATTGACAAATCCCTCCTTGTCGATGCCCATTGCCACGGCTCTGCGGACTGCTTCGTCCTGAATCACAGGGGAGGTGTAGTTCATCTGGCAGTAGAAGGAGCGGCTGGTCTGTGTGCTGGAAAACGTATAGTTGTCATTTTCAAACAGCGGATAGCTGGCATAGGCCATGCCGTAGGCGGCGTCGATCTCGCCGGACTGGAGGGCCAGCGCCAGGGTGTCGCCATCGGAGATCGTGCGGACTGTGATCTCATCAATCTTCACCTCGCCGTCCCAGTAGTTCTCGTTCTTTACCAGATTCAAGTGGTCGTCTGTTTGCAGCTCCACCGCCACATAGGGACCGGTCCCCACTACAATGCCGTCCTCGGTGATGCCCGCCTCCATGTCAATGATGCAGCCGTATGGTTCGGACAGATAGTTCAGCAGCGAAGGAGCGGGGACAGAGGTCTTGATGGTGAGGGTCAGGCCATCGCTTTCCATTGTATCAATCATTAAATCACCCCTGGCGCGGTCGTGGACCTCGACCAGATGCTCCATGCAGGCTTTGACAGCGGCGGCATCGCAGACCTTGCCGTTTGAGAAGCAGACGCCGTCCTTGAGCGTGATTTTCCAGGTCAAATCATCCTCCAGCTCATAGGAGGCGGCAATCCAGGGCTCCAGTTCCATGCTGTCATTGATCTTGAACAGCGTCTCCCCCACGCCGTACCGTATACAGGCCCAACCGGCATAGGCGTAGTGGGGGTTTACATTGGGCTCCTCGTTTTCCGCGTTGAAGGTGGTATCGCCAAAGACGAAGGTTTTCTTGCTGCCGCTGGCGTCCGAGGGATCGCTGTCAGAGCCGCCGCAGCCGGCCAGAAGGCCAATTACCATACAAACGCTTAACAGGATTGCAAAGAATTTTTTCATATCACTGCCGTCCTTTCTTTTTTGCAGGAATCACCCTGCCATTTCTGTTGTTGCGGCCAGTCTCTATCTGGACCGGCTGTTTTTGGGGTCCATGTAGTCACGCACAGTGTCCCCCAACAGGTTGAAAATCACCACTGTGATAAAGATTGCGAGACCGGGAGAGAGAACAATCCAGGGATAGATTTGCAGCATACTCCTGCCGGAACTCATCATATTGCCCCACTCCGCCGTGGGCGGCTGCGCGCCCAGGTTCAGGAAGGACAGTCCCGCCAACTCCATCATCATGGTTCCAATGTCCAGCATTGCCGTTACCAGGATCGGCCCCAGGATGTTGGGCAGAACGTGGCGGGAGATGACCTGTATGGGCGTATCGCCCGCCAGCAGCGCGGCGTGGACATAGGAGCTGTTTTTCTGCGCCAGGGTCTGGCTGCGGGCGACTCTGGAGTATTTGGGCCAGCTGATCACCGCCAGTGCAATGACCGCGTTCACAATCCCTCCATTCAGCAGTGCCGCTACGGCCAGGGCAAACACCAGACCTGGGAACGCCAGACACACATCGGAAATCCGCATGACAACGGCATCCAGCTTCCCGCCAAAATATCCGCACCCGACGCCCACCACGGTACCAAACACCGAGATAATCGCCACCAGCGCCAGGGTGGAGAAGATACTCGCCTGTCCGCCCACCAGAACACGGGAAAAAAGGTCCCGCCCATAGCGGTCCGTCCCCATCCAGTGTTCCGTACTGGGGGGCTGGAAGGAGATGTCGTAATTTTGCAGATAGGGATCGTAGGGAGTCAGTTTATCCGCAAAGAGGGTGACAATCAACAAAACCGCAGTCAGAGCAAGGAAAAAGGATAGCCGCAGCTTGATGTTGTTCCGCTTGACTTTCTGTCTCCGGACAGTAACCGCTTTTTCACCACTCATGGCTCCATCCCTCCCAGGCGGATTCTCGGATCAAGAACACGGTAAGACAGGTCGGTGATCAAGTTGACCAGCACGTAAATGATCGCCATCCACATGACGTAGGCTTGGATGATGGGGTAATCCCGCATATTGATGGCATCTACCGCCATCTTTCCCACGCCGTCCCACATGAAGATGGATTCCACAATCGCGGTGCCTCCCAGCAGACTGCCGATGGACAGGGTAAGCAGCGTGATGATGGTGACGAGAGATGCTTTCAGCACGCTTTTACACATAGTTACAGAAAATTTAACGCCCCGCGCTTTTGCCCCCGCCACATAATCCTTGCTCAGCTCGTCAAGAATTGTAGCCCGTACCTGCCGTAGATATTTTGCGGACATGGCGATTGCCAGGGTAATGGCCGGCAGGGCCACGCTCTGAAAGCTGACGCTGTCGGCGATGACCGGGAACCAGCCCAGTCGGATGGCAAACAGGTACATCAGCAGGAGCGCCACAAAAAAGTTTGGCATTGAGTTGCCCAGAAAGCTGCATACACGGATGAGATAATCGGTCAGCTTGTTCTGCTTCACTGCCGCCAGTACGCCCAGCGGGACGGAGATCACGACGGTCAGCAGGATAGACACAACCGTCAGCAGCAGCGTAGCCGGGAGTTTGGAGACAAAGTAGGAGAACACTTCCCGGCCTGATACATAGCTGCGGCCCATATCGCCATGGAGAAGATTGCCCAACCACACAAAATACTGGGTCAGGAAGGGTTTATCCAGCCCCAGCTCCGCCCGTGCGGCATCGATCACCTCCTGGGAGACCACCGTGCCGGTATTTTCCATTTTTTGCAGTACGGTATCGCTGCCCGCCAGACGCATCATGCCAAAGGATAAAAAAGTGATGGCCAGTAGGATTGGGATGAGCTGGAGAAGCCTCCGCGCAACATATTTTTTCACAGTCTATGCCTCCGATCTTCTCTCAAAGTTTCAGGCATCCACCGTCCGCTCCGGTAATAGGCAAACATACACAGGGCCGAACAGGCCCAGGTGATGGGGTAGACCGCCGCAATGCCGGCCGCATCCTCCGTATGGAGCATCAGAAGCTTCAGCACGCCTAAGCGGATCACGCACATATTCAGGATCGTGATGCCCATAGTGACCAAGGCTTTCCCCGCCGCACGGATGGAAGCGGCGTATACCTCCAGGAATACATACAGGAAATAAAGGGGGAAAGAAACGCGGGCGATACGGCAGCTCAGGGCGATAACTTCCGCCTCTTTATAAAATGCTCCAAACAACTGAGGAGCGAACAACAGGGAAAGCACCGAAACGGTGGCTGTTACAGGAATGCCTATGAGCAGCGACGACCGCGTTCCTTGGCGTGTGCGGAGCAGATCGCCCGCGCCGATATTCTGACTGACAAAAGCCGAACAGGCTTGGCCGACCGCCATAATGGGGAAATAAATCAGATTCTCCGCTTTGTAGTAAGCGGTAAACGCCGCAATGCTCTCCACACCAAGGCGGTTGATGTTGGTCTGCACGACGGCATTGGAGGCTGACAGAATAATCGCCTGCACCGCCGCCGGAAAACCGATGCGCAAAATTTCCCCAGCAAGATGCGATTCCAGACGTATTCTGCGAATATGCAGGCAGTATTCCTCCGGCAGACGGAATAGATGCCCTGCTGTCAGCGTCGCCGCTAACGTTTGCGAGAGCAGAGTTGTCATGGCCGCGCCCTGCACACCAAGATGCAGAACGCATATAAAAAGCCAGTTGCCGCCAATATTGGCAGCGCCGCCCAGCAACTGATAGAGCATAGGAGAACTGGAATTGCCAAGGGCCTTTATAATGCCGGCGCCAATGTTATAGCTGACGATAGCCAGCAGGCTGAGCAGATAGATACGGATGTATAAAACGGCGTCCGGCATGATCTCTGGCGGGACGTCCATGGCAGAGAGGAACGCCGGAGCAAGGGTAATTCCCCCAGCGGTAAACATCGCTGACAGCAGAAGCGTCAGTGCTGCCGCTGTATGAATGATCCCCCGCAGGCGATCTGTATCGCCTGCCCCCATCGCCCTGCCCGCCGTAACGCCGACACCAACGCTGAGGCCGGAAAAGAAGCCCACAATACAGTTGACAATCATGCTGCTGGCTCCCACCGCAGCAGCAGCCCCGCCGCCAAGGTACTGACCTACGAACATCATGTCCACGGTACTATACATCAGCTGCACCAGACTGCCCACCAGCAGGGGGAGGGCAAAACGGATCAGCTGACGCGTTACTGGGCCGTGAGTCAAGTCCGATGTATGGCTCTGGAGCATGTCCGGTTATGCCGTGGCCGTAAGGGTAAAGATCGGCGTTGGATTATAAAACTCGTCAAAGTCCGCATATATCCGTTTCCAGACGCCAGTGTCAACCTCGATATTGTGGAAGCCTGCCGCCGTCAACAGCTCCCGATCCCACTGCGGACGGGGCTGCTGGGCAGGGCGAAGGATATTTTTGAAATTCTCGTACTCTTGGGCCAGTTCTGTGGAGATTCCTTTGTGCGCGTGATTTTCGGGCAGGGGAGCGGAAGTATCCTCCCGGCAATAGTCCGCATCGAAGTTGATGAGCAGCCCGCCGGGTCTCAACAGGGTATGCCAGTTGGCGTAAGCCTCCGCCAGATGGGGCAGCCCCCAAGTCAGATTACGGGTCACCAGCACGTCAAAGCTGTGGGGCGCAAAATCTGGTTTTTCTGCGTCCATGACCTGAAAATTTATCGGAATCCCCAATTCAGCAGAAGTCCTGCACGCTTCGTCGATCATACCGGCTGTCAGGTCGATCCCGGTCATTCTGTGGCCCTCCCTTCCCAGCAGGAAACAGAAAAAGCCGGTTCCGGTCCCTAAGTCCAGAATATCCAGCGGCTTTTTGGAGGGAAGATACCGGTCAAATTCCGCCAGCCAAAGCTCGTGCTTACCGCCGCTCAGCTCCTTCATACGGAGCCTGGAGAAGTCTGGCGCCCGCTCCGTCCAGTAGTCTGACATTCTTTGTTTGATTTCTTCCATAAGCGACCCCTTTGGAAATGGATTTTGGAATAACCGTTGACCAGTATAGCACGCCCAATTTTTTCTTGAAGCCCCCAGGGGGGATAAATTTGTCGTGAAATTTGTACAAATCTTTCAAAAAGCCGGGAAAATATCCCCCCTGAGGGGTTGCTGCCTGAATGTGTCGATGCTACAATGCGAAACATACCGCTAAATCATGCCACAACACAGGAGAAAGCTGCTATGCTTCATCACAATTCTATCCTACAGGAAAACCTCCGCTATTGGACGCAGCGTGCCGCCAGCTATTCCATGGTCAATCAGGGAGAACTGGCGGACGGTCATCGGAGCCGCTGGAGCGCGGAGCTCTGCCGCCAGATCGACGCTTGCTTCCCAGAGAAAAGGCGGGAAGATATCCGCATTCTGGAGGTTGGCACTGGTCCTGGGTTCTTCGCAATTCTTCTGGCGGAAGCGGGGTATACGGTCACTGCCATTGATCTTACGCCGAATATGCTGGAGGAGGCGCAAAATAACGCAGGTCATCTGGCCAATAAAATAGACTTTCGTGAAATGAATGCGGAAGCCCTGCTGTTCGCGGACGCCGTCTTTCATGTGGTGGTTTCCCGGAACCTCACTTGGAACCTGCCCCATCCGGAGCGGGCCTATGCGGAGTGGTGCCGCGTACTCGCCCCGGGAGGGCTGCTGCTGAACTTCGATGCCAACTGGTACGCCTATCTGTTCGACGATGCCGCGATGGAGGCATACCAGCAGGACCGGCAGAACTCAGCGGAGCTGGGCCTGGGCGACGTAAACATTGGGGAAAATTTTGATATCATGGAGGAGATCGCCCGCCAGGTCCCCCTCTCCGCAATCAGACGCCCGGATTGGGATGTGGACATCCTCACCGGACTTGGACTGCGTGTTGACACAGACTGTCGGGTTTGGGAGCGCGTCTGGGATCAGCAGGAGCGGACAAACTGCGCCTCCACACCGATGTTTTTGGTACGGGGAGAAAAAATCTAGCTAGGATTTTTCCGCTTGATATTGTGATTCGGCCAACTACATTTTTTGCAGAATAAATATCCCCCCACCCGGCTTCCGCATCCTCTAAATCTCTGCTATAATGAAAACAGATCAGTTTTATACGCTCACTCATGATACTCAAAAGGAAAACCGGCTGCATCTTGGGGAAGAAGGCAGCCGGTTTTTCCGCTGGAATAAGAAGAAGCCCTGCCGCTCAGATTGGCAGGGCTTCTTCTTGTGAAAGATATCATTTGAGATATTAAGAGGGACATCTGCATTTTATCAGGAAACCGAAGTATGCACAAGCCACCCAGGGGGATATTTTTAGTCTACAATCTCACATTCGATGAATACCGTAGTGGCTCGGATGTGTACATTTTTCCTGGACTGCCGGACCGCCTGCATGACCATGTCCGTCAAGCCGGCGCAGCATGAGGCATCCATCCGCACAACGGTGATGCTTTTGATGTCGTTGCAGGTCAAAATATCCTGCAGCTTTAAAGCCACATCAAAATCGCTCTCCAGGCAGCACAGTACCGGCAGCCGGCCTACCAGAGTCTGAGGAAGATTGGAGTAGGCAAGAGCGGCACAGTCTGCCAGAATCAGAAGATGAGCGCCATGGAAATAAGGTGCCGTAGAAGGGAGCTTCCAAAGTTTGACTGGCCACTGTTGGAGTTGGAATCCGGTTTTATCAATCAGTGATTTGGAACTGCCCTCGCAGGTTTCCCCCTCCCAGGGATTAAAAGGTTTCATTACTGGCATACTACCACCCTCCTTACACATTGGAGGCCGCATGAAGGACCCATGTTTTATGCGAACCCAATTATACCACGCTTTGGACTTCTACACAAGCCGGGGTGGGGGATAACAAATGACGTGCTGGCATATAGCTGGCACGTCATTTTTGTGCGAGGCTACTTCTCCTCCAGGACACGCAGCACATCTGCAAGCTGGTCGTTGCCCTTTTCAAAGTCCGCAACCGCCGCTATGACTTTCTCGTAGGCGTCATGGTTCCCTGCCTGTTCCAACTGTTCAGCCAGGTCGGCTAACTCCTTGGTGTGCGCGGCGTTGTGATCGACCATATACTTCATCAACGCGACCAAGCCTGCCTGCGTATGCGTATGCTCGTGGCTGCTGGCAGCATCGTGGAGATGTTCGTGGTCATGAGGATGCTCATGGGGGTGAGTATGCTCGTGCGTGTGTTCATGGGTATGGATCGCACCATCATGTGTGTGCTCATGGGTATGTGTGTGCGTGTGGGGGTGGATATGTTCGCCTTCTACCGGGTACTCGTACTCATGATCGAGGTGCATAAAATCGCTCCTTTTTATTCTTTTAATTTGGACATCCCAACGGCTATGGGATTTCAATATTACTTCCGAGCTGAAAGGTCGGAAGTAATATATGCCATGTTTTACGGTTGCCGCCTGTGGCGGCGAGCAAAACGGCTTGAATCAAATGTATTAGAACCTGTATTCACAGGCGTTGAACGCCATCTGGGCGAGTCTTTTACCGCCCTGCTTCGTTAAAAAATCTTGCAATACACAAAGTATTCCCGCGATTTTTGCCTTGCAGGGCGGCAAAATCCCACGCCCATCCGGCATCCCCCGCCTATGAATACAGGTTCTTATTTCCGAATTTTTAATTCGGAAATAATATATCAGAGAAAGTGACCATTCACAAGCCCCCATGGGGGATAGAAAAATTTTGAAACAGTTTTTTTCTCAAATCAGGATATGTGGTCTTTTTTCTAAAATACCCTTGACAAAACTTATCAGACCTTAAGCCTTTGGGATTCCAAGAAACGAACAGCCTGCTTAACAACCTTTTGAAGCTGCTACTCTTTGAGATGTTGCGGCATATCAACCTTGAACAGAACAACCGGGTCCCAGGTTGCCCCGGTGGAGAGCATGGCAAAGATAGCAGTCAAAATTATTCTAGCAATGGCAATGATGGCCCGCTTCTTTCCCCTGCGTTTCGCAATGCGCTCGTACTTTATGGCATAGTAAGGATTCTGTTTGTCCTTCACGGCAGCGTGGGCAACTTGCACCAACGCAGGTTTGAGATAAACTCCGGCACGTGAAACGCGAACCGACTTCTTCTTACCAGCGGATTCATTCTTATTCCCCTTACAGCCTTTACTCATTTGGGGCTGTAAACTATCCTTTGGCGTTTTGATGATCGTTGCCACAAGGATCGGTTTGTGGACATCTACTTCGCAACAGATCAACAAATGTTCCAACTATTAATAGTGGCGTCTAACTCAGTAGCCGCGCTCGTCCCAATGGTCTATACCAGAGTTTTATCAACAGCGAAAGCCGGGTGGGGGATATTTTCGCTAAGTGTTTTTGTGTATTATCATTCAAAATTATGAGGTAATGCGCAAGTCACCCCAGAGGCAAAGTTACGGGCGTTATAGGCACATGGCAAATATTTCCCTCTTTTGTTGTCAATGATCAACTCCAGCCGGATGCCAGGTAATCAGCGCCAGATTCATTTGGCTTTCTTCTGTCAGGATGCCATCTCTCGCGTTTTCCGCAAAATAGTCCCGAAGGAACGGCTCAGAGGCTGTTTCGTCCACATTGAAGATACGGAAATAGACCTGATACCGCTCCAGAAATGCTTCTAAAGAAATCTGAGAGGTGTGCAGGCTGCTCCAACACTTCACTTCCGGCATCCGCCCCATCAGGTACAGGATCTCATAGTATTGCAGCGCCTCGGTCGCCATCCCGCCCTTGGGGACGATCTGGAGGCGCTTCATCATTTCCCGCCGGTGCCTATCAACAGAGCCACGCATTACCGTCACCAGACAGCAGGTTTCCCGAGTCATGGACTCCATGCGCAGCAGTTCCTCATAGGAGCAGATAGCGGGACACATGGAGCTGAACGTTACATCGTACTTTTCCTGCGGCTGGAAAATCTCCCAAGGCTCATCCTGAATGGTAATATTGCCAATCCCCATTTGTTCAGTCCGGTGGCGCAGAACGTCCAGGCAAACGCTGCTTCTGTCTAACGCTGTCACATGCCCGCATTGGGACGCAAATGCCAGCGCATGATCGCCCATACCGCTGCCAATATCCAACACAGTTTTTTCTGGGCCAAGGATGGATTCTTTGCACAGATAATCTGCTACCTCCAGCGAAAGCACGGACAGTTCTGGCGGAGCATTCATCCGCCCTTTTGCGAGATAGGCGTAGTAGTCATCCCACAGCTCGCCGCGGGCCAGACGTTCCTCGGTGGTACCATGCCGGCCTTTCTCTTCCCAGGCTCGGCGGCATTCATCTACAGTTTGAAACATTGGGGTTTCCTCCTTTGCTATCAGCCGTTCCGCTGATCCTCCTGAATGGTGTCCCTGCGCTGTTCAAAGAAAATGCTGATAAAGTAGAATGACAGCGACAGCAACATGATACAAATACCGGGAACCAGCAGGTAATTATATGCCTGACGGATAAACGCTCCCCGTTTATAGGCGAAATTGACCATCGTGCCCCAGGTGGGATGATACAGGTCTCCCAGTCCTAGAAAGCTCAAAGTCGATTCCATCATGATACAGCTGTTGACACCCAGCAGGAACTGGGAAATCAGTACATCGTATAGGTTTGGCAGGATATGGTGCAGTATGATATGCCCCCGGCTGTAGCCCTGAATGACACAGCACTCAATAAACGGCTGTTCATTGAGGTGGATCACCTTGGCTCGCACATTCCTGGCGGTACCCACCCAACTGAACGCCGCGATCAGCGCGATCAGGTTCCAGTCGGAGGTCCCCAGGAAAGTGGACAGAACAATCAGCGTGACCAGCCGGGGCAGAAGGACAAACACGTTGATAAGCCCATTGAATACCCTGCCCACAACTCCCCTGTAAGCCGCCAGTGTTCCGATTACTGCGCCCAACAGAAGGGTCAGGATACTGCTGGCTACACCGATGAACAGGGTCTCCCTGGCGCCGTAAACCAGTTCCGTGAAAATATCGTAGCCCATGGCGTTGGTTCCCAGAAGATGCTCCCGAGAAGCGGGTTCCCACGCGGGAAACATCTCTTTGACGACGTAGCTGGTCAGAGCTTGCGGCGCAACCGCCATCACCAGAAATGCGGCCAGAAGTGATCCTCCAATGAAGAGGGGGATAAATCGCTTATTTCTCAACATACTCCCCCCATCTGACCTTCGGGTCAATCAGGATGCAGATGATGTCTGTCACAATAATGGAAATTGCCATCATCAGCGCTGTGACAAACAGGATTCCCTGCATCAGCGGATAGTCCAGAGTGTTTACCGCCTCCGTCAGCAGCTTTCCCATACCCTTGACAGAAAAAATGTTTTCCACCACCAATGTCCCGCCGACACAACTGCTGACGCTCATGCCTGTCATAGTCACAAACTGCGGCGCGATATTCTTCAGGAGATACCGGGAGCGGACCACCCGGTCTGAAAGGCCGCGCTGCTTGGCGTACAGAACGTACTTTTCTTCTGAAATCTTCTTCGCGGTGTTGCGCATCAAGAGAAAACGGGAGGGCAGTGTTGCCAGCGTCAGGGTCAGCACGGGCAGAAACAGGTGTCGAAGCCGGTCCACAAGCCATCCAGCTCCCGCCGCCCCATCCCCAGAACTTAATCCGGTATAAGGAAACCACCGATGCTGGAAACAGAAGCAGATGATCAGGAGCAGTCCAATCAGAAATGTCGGCACAGCGTTCAGAACGATCAAAGCGGAAGTCGAAACCGTGTCCACCGCTCCACCGCTCTTATAGCCGCAGCGGAGTCCCCATATCAATCCAATCCATGTAGAAAGTACCGCCGCCGGAAGAGTGATTTGTAATGTATACCCCAGCCGCTCCAGGATCAGCTTTGACACCACAGCGTCCTTCTTGAAGGAATACCCTAATGTGCCGTCCACCAGGGAGCGGAGATAGTAAAGGAATTGCATCCCCGTACTCTCGTTCAAATGAAGTGCGCTTTGGTAGGTCTCATACTGCGTGGGAGTCATATCCTCCTCGGCAAAGCCGGTCAGATAGGCGATGGGGTTCCCCGGAAGCAGCCGGGGAAGCATGAAATTCAATACAACGACGGCGAGGAAACATATCACCGCTGTCAAGATGTTCTTTCCGTATCTTCCCATGATGATATGCTCCTCGCCGGATTGATTTATTTTGCAGTGATGGAGAACCAGTTGTTGGCGTTGTTCAGACCGAAGGTGTAGTCCACCGTGACATTCTCATACTGGGAAGAATGGACGTACATCATATTATCCCAGTACAGCGCTACCAGAGGCATATCCCCGGCGTAGAAATCCTGGAGCTCACCGGCGGCGGACTTATACTCGTCAATGCTGGTGGCGGCGGACAGCTTGCTCTGGATGGCCTGGAACGACTCGTCGTAGACCTGACAGCCGCCCTGTACGGCGTGAGTGCCGTCCACGTAGATGGAGGCCAGACCGTTGCCCATGCCCATCCCTGCGGCAGTGTAGCCATAAATCGCCGCTTCCATGGTGATGTTGTTCTCGGAGAACTTGTTGCTGGTCTTGGCATTATAGGAAGTCCCGTCCACCGCATCCAGTGTCACCTGGATGCCGAAAGCCTCCAGGTTCGTCTTAATGAGTTCGGCATAGCCCACATGAGTAGCCTTGTCGCCGTTGACTGTCAGAGCAAAACCGGCCACAGTGCCGTTGGCATCCACATAGAAGCCGTCTGCGTTCTTCTCAGAGTATCCAGCAGCTTCCATATACTTGGCGGCGGTGTGCAGGTCAGTTTTCAACTGCTCCGTGGACTTATAGCCCAGGGTGCAGGAGGGAACAAAACCGCGATTTGGGATTTCGGCATAGGGACTGCCAAAATAAGTGCGGAACGCATCATAATCCAAGGCGAAGGTCACAGCCAGACGAAGATTCTGGTCAGCAAGAGGACCGTTGGCGTTGTTGAACGCCAGCACTGCCGGAGCATTGGCCGCAACCACGTTCACCAGCGTCACGCTGTCCGCGGCGGCTAAAACATCCTGATAGGTAGCGGACACGCCGGTGGAGTAGTTCCAGGTCATGTCGATGTCACCGTTCTGCAGCGCCATATACATGGTGTCCTCGTTGCCAAAGATCTGATAGACCAGCCGCTCCACGTTGGGCGTCTCAGGGTAATAGGGGTTGACGGTGAAACTGATGGTTCCGGCATCCTTGTTGAAGCTCTCAAAAGCGTAGGGGCCGCAGCCGATGCGCATATCGTCCTCGGTCAGCGTCTCCTTGCCCTCGTAGATATGCTTGGGCAGAGTGCGGAAAGAGGTCATGTTGCTCAGTTCCCGCACGTTGGGGGTGGCGAGGGTCAGGGAAATGCTCATTTTGTCGGCAGAAAGCTCATACCCGGTATACTTGGCCTTGGTGGTCTTGCCTTCGCTGTCTGTCTGGTCGGTCAGGTTGGCGCTGCCGTTTTCATCCTCGTACTGGAGGGTGTAGAGAATATCCTCCGCCGTGACGGGTTCACCATCAGACCAGGTCATGCCGTCCATAATGGTATAGGTCCAGGTTGTGGAGTCCTCTGTGGTGTAAGAGGCCAGCAGAGGGTGATATTCGCCCGCTGTGTCCTGATATACCAGGGGAAGCTCCGAAGTGCCGCTGGCCAGCATGTCGAAGGCATACTCGTTCCGGCAGGCGGTCTCAATGGCAGATGTGGTGCCGATGGTGATCTGGGCAATGGAGGGACCAGCGGGCTTCTCGGGTTCTGCGGGAGTGTCCTGCGGCCCGGTGGTCGTCTGGACAGGTGGCTCGTTTACAAGCGTATCGTTGCCGTTCCCGCTGCATCCGGCCAGCAGGGAAAGTGCCAGCGCCAGAGCGCACAGCAGTGCAAGGTGTTTCTTTTTCATGTTTTGGTTTCCTCCTTGAGATGATGATTGTCAAATATGTAAATTTGATCGCAAAGGTGATCCACCAGTTCCCGGTCATGGCTGATCAGCAACACGGAACCGCCGCCTTGTTCTATGACCCGTCGGACCAGTGCCAGGACATTGGGCCTGGGTGGAAACGTCCAGCATGGATGTAGCTTCATCCAGGATCAGCAAACGGGGTTTGAACAGCAGACATCTTGCAATCGCGACCCGCTGGGCCTCGCCGCCGGAGATCTGACAGGGCAGATGGTTCAAAATTCCCATATCCAGACCAACCTCCGCCATCAGAGAGGCGATCAGGCGGTTGGCTTCTTTCCGGTTTTCCGCGAAATGGTGGTAGAGGATCAGCTCATAGAAGCCGTTCAGGAGCTTCTGGCTGCTGTCCAGGGATGCGTAGGGCTGTTGATAAACCATCTGGATCTGGACGCCCCGTTTCCGGTCATAGCTGGTTTTGGGAGAACTGAGAAGAGCGTTGTCCAGATATATCTCGCCCCCGTCCGGTTTCAATACACCGCACAAAAGCTTTGCCAGGGTGGATTTTCCGATACCGCTGGCTCCGTAGACGCCTACCGTTTTCCCTTCTGGTATGTCAAAAGATACATCCTCCAGGACCAGCTTGTCCTGGAAGCATTTTTTCAAATGTTCCGCGTGGATCATGTCTGCCTGCACCACCATTCCCGGTCACCATCTGTGCGGTATCCCCGTTCCGTCAGACACTCCGGGCGGGCATCAGGACACCGACGGTAGAAAGGACAGTCTCCACGCCCTTCCCGGAGGGCAGGCGTTTCCCGCATCCCGTTTCTGACCAGAGCGCCGATCAGAGCTTTTGTGTAAGGATGCCTCGGTTCCGCCAGCAGCGCAGAGGAAGGTCCCCGCTCCATCATCCGCCCGCCGCACATCACCAGCGTATTGGCGCACAATCCGGCTACGCCAATATCGTGGGTAATGACCAGCTTGGCCGCCTCCGGGAACAGAGAATCCAGTAGCGACACGAAGCCCGCCGTAGCCTTTTCGCCCAGTCCGTTGGTGGGCTCGTCTGCAATGATGAGCTTCGCGTTGGAGCACAGCGCCAGCGCGATAGTTACCCTCTGTGCCATGCCGCCGGAAAGTTGGAAAGGGTATCGGCCCACTACGGCCTCCGGTTCCGGAAATCCCGCAGCGGAGAGATGTTCCAGCGTTTCATGTTCCAGCCGGGCAATGGGGGTGTTCAGCTTTCGCAGATTGGAGTACATCTGGCGGCGGACGGTCTCGGAGGGGTTCAGGCACTCCAAACCGCTTTGAGGGATGTAGACGATGTCCTGCCCTAGTAATGCCCGGATGTTCTTGCGCTTCAGCAGGTCCTCACCCAGAAACCGTATCGTTCCTCCGTTCATGCGCACATTGGATGGAAGCAGCTTCATCAGAGACAGCGCAGCCATCGTCTTCCCGGAACCGGTCTCGCCAATCAGCACCAGGCTTTCGCCTGCCCGCAGAGAGAAAGAGACATCCCGAACCAGAACTTTTTGAGTGCGATCCAACTGTGCAGAGATGGTTCCGCTTTCATATTCCAGGATCACGCTCTCCGCCTCCTTCCACCTGTCCACAGACTTTTTCAGTATAAACTATCATAAAAACATTACAAGCCCCCTGGGGGGATATATTCTTTAGAGATTTCAAAATCCGGGTGAAACCAAGAAAATCGTGCAAAAATATCCCCCTACGGGGCTTGCGAAGCGAATATCGCATTTGTATAATGAATCCCATCCCTTGGAGAAATATCCCCAGAAAAATATGGAAGGAGAATTGTTATGGCATGTTTTTTGGTACCTGTTGCAGAGGCGGTAGTGGTTACTGCTGCCGCACAGATCATGCGCAAAAAGGCAGAAAAGGCCATCTCTCTGCCCACTGCAAAGGCGAAGGAAGTGTCCGACAGCAAGGAAGGCACCAGTTTTTTCTCTCCCAGAAAACTCATGTGGCTGGCGTATCTGCTGTGGGGCGGCGCATTTCTGCTGGCATATGAACACGTATGGCATGGAGAAGTCGTGCCGTGGTTCCCATTCTTAACGGCGGCGGCAGACCCAGCGGAGGCTGCGGTCATGCTCCATGAGATGTCCACAGCGGGCGTGGCAATGGCAGTATTGGTCACTGTAGTATGGGTCGTTCTGACAGCGGTTTGCAATCAGATCGTCCGGCGGCCCGAGAGCGGCGCGGCAGCCAGATAGGAGGCAGGATATGACGCTTCTGATTACAGTATTTGCCGCCGTCATCTGCACGGTGATCTGGTACAAAAATGCGCCCAAAGACGAACTGAAGGTCAGCACACTGTGCTACATGTACTGGGGCGCATCTCTGATGTGGCTGATCGACGCCGTCTTTGAGTATGCGGAACTTCACGATGAGTTCTTTACCCCTGCGTTGGAGGATATGATCAACGACACCTATTTGGGCCTGTCCGTCGTAGCTTTGGGACTGGCAGCCTGGGTCGTGATCCTGCTCATCAAGGACCCCAAGGGTTCTGTGCGGGCTGCGCTCCTCAAAAAAGGATAACAAAGAGCGGTACACTGGAATCCAGCGTACCGCTCTTTAGTTGTATCATTAGGCTTATCTGGCACATTGTACGCCTACTCTGTAAAAGCCTGTTTAGAATCTCTCCGTACACGTTCTGACAGCGGATTTTCCGCCACTCTTCGTTATTCAGCCTTGAAATACATCCAGTATTCCTTCGGCTTCATGCCTTGACTGACGAAAAATCCGCACGCCAGCCCGCGCACGTTGAGATTCTAAACAGGCTCTAAGGATCACCCAGCAGGAAAAAGAATACAGTTTTCAAAAAGATCCCCACAGAGTCAGAGTAATGCAGCAAGCTTCTCCTGATACATTTTCTGTACCCAGGCCAACTGGCCCAGGCCGGTGAAGGTACAGGTGACAGTATGCCCTGCTTTTTCCATCCGGGATTTCCAGTCCCCGGCCATATCGTTCCTCGCATGATCCCCCGCCACCAGCATCAGCGGCAGCAGTCCGATCCTCCAGGGACCACCTGGCTCCAGCTGGCGCAGCACGTCCTCCAGTCCTGGCCAGCCCTCCACGGTGCCGACATAGATGTCCTTCCGGCCCAGCAAGTCCAGTGCAGTCTGGAGGGCGGGATAGGCGGCGTTGGCGAGCCTCAGCCCGGTGCAAACCAGGATGGGGATGATATGTCTGGGGACACGGATAATGATATATCCGGCCCAGGCATTGATCCTGACGGTGCAGCTGGTGACAGCACTGTTCTCCCTGAAGATCCCGACAGTGTCGTTCTGAGCGCAGCCAGTTTCCATTATAATTCCGCGCCGGAACGGCTTGCCAGCATTGAAAAAGCGAAAGCGTTACGATTACAGTAACCATTCCCGCCAAGCCGTATACTTCTTCCAATGAAACAGGTTTGGCATCTGTAACCTACAATACCAAAACTACTACTTGGTATACGGATGCGGTAACCTGGGCAACCTCTGCCGGTATTGTCAATGGTACTGGCGCAGGCAAATTCAGTCCCGATGCCAGCATCACCCGCGAGGAAATGGCAACCATGATGATGCGCTACGCCAAGTACAAGGGTTATGACACCGCCGCAACTGCAGATCTGGCAGACTATGCAGATTCCTACCAGATCAACGAGTGGGCCTACCGCGCTATGGAATGGGCATATGATCACAGGACGTACGGCCTTCACCCTGGTTCCCCAGGGTACGGCCACCCGCGCGGAGGCCGCCACTATTCTGGTGCGGTTCATCCAGAAATTCGCGCCCAATATGTACTAAGCGTTCCATTCTTTAAAGGACTGCGCCCGGGGATCTCTTCCAGTCGCAGTTTGAAAAGACAATTTTATAAAGGAGCATCCAGACAGAAAATCACGATCCTGATACGGGTCTGCCCCCGCCGTGAAGTCGGCACACCTGGTTTGCAAAAGATCGGGTGGGATTGTGTTTGAAGTACGCTCTCCTTTCTGTGGAGAGCGTACTTCTTTTCTTAATTGATACGGGGAGTATGATTTTATGGAAAATCCACGGCCATGTGTATCAAAGGGATTGTTATCCGCTCAGGAGCTGGAGTATTACCGCGGCTGGCTGGCAGATCTGGACGCAGATGCCCATAAATCCGGGGGAAATCCAGCATTCTGCACAGGCGAGATCTGGGATATCTTTTTTCCTTTCCATCGCGCCGGCAAGCAAATCTACCGGAGCTTTTCAGATGAGGAACTGCTGGACATAGTGATCCGGACCATGAATCATCAGGGGCACCGGCCGGATTTTAACAGTATCTATTACATCTACTTGCAGTATCTGAAATTGAGATTTGGCGGGCTGGATGAAATCAAGGCCCTTGCCAAAAGGCGGATGAGGCAGTTAAAAAATGAGAAAGACTGGCCTGCTGACTGGCAGGACCGCGTATCCATCGAGCCAATGCGGGAGCAAATGGCTAAGAGCAAAAAGGAACTCAGCAAGGAGGATGCTGCTCTGCTGGAAAAGCTGTGCATACAGGCAAAGGAACACGGCGTGCCCTGGCATCTGGACGAAGCGGATAAGCGCATACTGGACCGGATGGGCGGGAGTGGAAACGTTCTGAAAACAATGGGCATTCCAATCTTTAAGGGAAGCGAATTGCGCCACATGCAGGAATATTGGGCATCTGAACGAGAAAAGCAAAAGGAAGCCGCTGCCACAGAGCGGCAGAAGGGAAAAGAACTATGAGGCAAATGAGACAAAAGGGAACGGTGTTCCTGCTGGTAATCGTGCTGCTGTTGTCCATGCAGACGACCGCCTTTGCGGCGGTTTCACAGAGCGAACTGGAATCCGCCGTAGAGCAGAGCGCGGCCTATATGCTCAGCGCCGTCAAAAGTCCGCAGGTAGGCTCCATCGGCGGCGAGTGGGCGGTGATCGGCTTGGCCCGCAGCGGATACGGCGTGCCCCAGAGCTACTACGATAACTATCTGAACACGGCAACAAAGTATGTCCAAAGCAGAAAGGGCGTTCTGGACGAGCGGAAATATACGGAGTACAGCCGCGTGATCCTGGCTCTGACGGCCATTGGGGCCGACCCCACTAACGTGGGCGGATACGACCTGACCGCCCCGCTGGGATACTTCGAGGCCACTGTCTGGCAGGGGCTTAACGGCCCGGTGTGGGCGCTGATCGCCCTGGACAGCGGAAATTATGCGCTGACCGGCGGAGCCACCCGGCAGATGTATGTGGATGAGATCCTGGACCGCCAGCTGGACAACGGCGGCTGGAGTCTGACCGCCAGGGGCGGTGACGGCGATGCGGATGCGGACATTACTGCCATGGCGCTGCAAGCCCTGGCAAAATATCAGGATCAGCGGCAGGTGAAAAACGCGGTGGAGGACGGCGTGATCTGTCTGTCCAGGATGCAGGACCGAGAGGGCGGCTACTCCTCCTGGGGTGTAGGCAACTGCGAAAGCTGCGCCCAGGTGATCGTGGCGCTGTGCGAGCTGGGTATTGATCTGGAGAACAGCCGGTTTGTGAAGAACGGGAATACGCTGTTGGATAATCTCCTGTCCTTCCGGCAGCGGGACGGCAGCTTTCTCCATACGGCGGACTGCTCCGGTGATACACAGATGGCCTCCGAGGAGGGCTTCTATGCCATTGCTGCCGCTCTGCGCTCCGTACGGGGCGAGTCCAGCTTGTACCGTATGACAGACGCCGTTCCTGCCGCCCAGCCGGACAAGGCGCCGGCTGCCTCCGCCTCCAGCGGAAACGGTCTGGCCGGGAAAGACCCTGCTGTTCAGAAAACCAGCGTTACCGCCCCTGGTACCACCTTCCCCGACATCATCGGCCACGCGAACCAGACAGCCTCCGCTCTCATGTGGGCCAACGAAGTCAACTGGAAAATCATCCTGGCCTACTATATCACCGGGTTCCCTATGGACTGCGTACAGGCCGCCGCAACGTGGCTGTTCCTCTGGTTCGCAGCAGAGCCAATGCTGGAAAAACTGGACCGAGTAAAGACAAAATATGGGTTAGTGGAGTGAATCATTGTTCTCTAGCCCGCCCGCCGGACATTTGTATATCACGGAAACAGAGTCAGGAACCACCTCTTGATCGATCCAGCTCTCAAGAAAAGCCGCAAACAGCTGTTAGGCTGTTTGCGGCTTCTTTAATTTTCGACAAATTCCCCCTAAATTCGCTGTTATATGACAGGGAATTTAGGGGGAATTTGTCGAATTGTTTTGCTGATTTTAGCTATTGCAGTAAAAAAGGGACTCAGTTTAGCGAAAAACAAAAAAATTTAAAGAATTTAGCAGACTCGCCCTATAACATCCGCGCTCCTCCGTTTCTGACATTTGCTTACCACAAATGACAAGAAACGGAGGATAACAAGTGCATACACGATATTTTAGGCTGAAAGCCCCCAAGTACATGTCAGAGGAAATTGAGTGGATTGAGATGACCGGCAAAGAGTTTTACCGCTTCGTAAAGTCCCCGGAGGGACAGGGAAGGCACTTTATCGACATGGGCGATGTGGTGCTGGAGTCTACGGAGATAGAGGCTCGTGAATATAAAGCGGAGCAGAACCACCGGTACTACATACAGGCCCAGGAGGACGGTTGGAATACCTTGTCCATTTATACTGTTGAGGATGAGAATGGATGCAGCGGCGAAGATGTTGTCAAGGATGATTCGCAGGATGTGGAGGCCGAGGTAATTATGCGCATAGAGCGTAAAGCGCTGAGAGCAGCTCTGTACCAGTTAGACCACGAAAGCCGTCTGTTGATTCAAGCTTTGTACTTTGCGGATGAGCGCAAAACGGAACGTGAACTTGCGCAGGAACGCGGGGTATCGCAGGTTGCAATCCATAAGATGAAGAAGAAAATTCTGGAAACCATAAAATTGTTGGTTATCAAATTCCAGAAAAGTCAGCAATAAAAAGTGAGAGGACAAAATGAACATCTTCTCCCCCAGCACCTTGAAAAACACCGCTCTTTGCGGTCATATCCGGCGACTGAATAACATCAGCGGACGAGCCTCGGAAAAGGACAAGCGATGCGGAGGATGCGCCAAGACCACCTGTAGCAGCAAGGAATTGCAGCGAATTTTCTTTCTGTTATAAAAGACGGCCAAACAAGGTGCCCAGCGGTCTCCATCCATCCAAAAGCGGCATTGGCAAGCTGCGTTGCAATGACCTCGTTCGCCTACAATGGTACCCCTGCCCAGCCACAGACTCAATCAATGGGGGCAGCTCGGAGAGATCCTCGGAGGGGTGAGATCCCGGAGCGCGGCGCCAGCCGCGGTTCAGTTTTGCCGCCCACGGCTCGGGAAGTAGTGTCAAATAGAGCCATCAGAAGATAAATGTCAGAAACGGCGGGGCCGCTCCCCGCGAAAAGGATAGCAATATCTTTGCATTCCTGTGCGGAGCGGTCCCGTTATTTCAGTTACAGAGGAGCAAGTGCGCTTACTGCGGAACCGGAGTCTGTATGGATGAAAGCTACTATGTACTGGCATCCGGAGAACTGGTTCATGGAAGCTGCATGGTGCTCCCTGTCCAATTCACACCAAACAGCACATCTTCTCCGATCAAGAGAAGTTGTATACGGAATCTGGTGAGTCCTTGTTTGTGAACGGCTCCTGTTTATTTCTATTTCAGAGGAAAAACAGCTGAACTAGGGATCAGCATCACCGCTTCAGCTACAAGCCATTAGTAGAACAATAGCAGATTGGAGGCCGCTATGAATGCAAATGTCAACTACATCGGCATCCTGAATATGCTCCGTTATCTGGTGGAAAAAGGAGTAATCACGAAGGCCGAAAGCAAAAAAATCGCCGGGCATATTGCCCTAAAAACAGGGGCAAATATTGTTGTTCTTTCTGAGTGAATAGCATAGCTATTCCATACAATTTGTGGTATTGTATGTTAAAAGGAGGATAGAAGACATGTCGAACAGGCAGGAAATGACCGGAAATCTGGCAATATCAGAACAACAGCAGCGTGTTATCGTCATCGAAGCCACAGAGAAACCGCAGGACCTCAAGCTGCGTGTAGCGGCCTACACCCGTGTCAGCTCCGACTCTGCTGACCAGCTCAACTCCTTCGCCGCCCAAAACCGTTACTATACCGCGCTGATCTCAGGCAAGGAGAACTGGACCATGGTCGATATCTATGCGGACAGAGGTATCACCGGTACATCTGTAGAAAAACGCGAGGACTTCCAGCGTCTCATGGCGGATTGCCGCAGAGGACTGATTGACAAGATCCTCTGTAAATCCATCTCCCGCTTCGCCCGGAATACCACAGAGTGTCTGGCGGCGATCCGCGAACTGAAGGTGCTGGGCATCGGGATCGAGTTTGAAGAACAGCATATCAATACGGCAAAGCTGTCAGGGGAGATGTTGACCGCCATCTTCGC
>OFGL01000462.1_pt1 | contig 35780 bp, 34 predicted proteins | sample 1521801 | NCBI WGS metagenome assembly OFGL01 (sample SAMEA3504085, study PRJEB24116) | mouse gut metagenome | biome: mouse gut; feature: mouse-associated habitat; material: faeces | place: Denmark | collected 2011 | reverse complement strand
GGGAGCTGGAAGAAGATTGTTTTTTATAATACGAGTGTGAGTGCGCTATTATACAGTGACGAAAAGATGCTGCGAAAGATGGAGTCTGTATTCGCGATTTTAAAAAAAAGCAAAGATGAAGTGGCTCTGCTTTGGAGACCCCATCCGCTGATCCAGGCGACCATCGAATCTATGCGCCCGCAGCTTTGGGAAGCGTATCGAAGAATTGTGGTGAAATACTGCGAAGAAGGATGGGGGATCTATGACGATACGGCGGACATGGACCGGGCTGTGGTGTTGAGCGATGCCTATTATGGAGACGGGAGTAGCAGCGTAGTTGCACTATATAAGAGGACTGGGAAGCCGATGATGCTGCAGAATGTGTGCTGTACTACTTCGGCAGGCGAACAGGTTTAGGCAGAGGAATAACATAGATGTGTTGCACAAAAGTATTAGAGCATATATTTGGCGGTTTGTGGCTGGAAATGGGGCCATGCCAGAAAATACAGTTTTTGATGAAAAACAGAATAAGCAATAAACTGGCCGTGGTAGGGCAGAGAAATAAAATTGAGATTAAAAAAGACACATGTGCTTCACATGAAGAATGCAGGATAACAGGGTGCCGTTTCTTGTTTGACGGAACAGGCCATGTAATTTCTATCGATAGAGGAGCAAGGATTCACAATGTATCGTTTGAAATGATTGGATCAGGCAACAGAATTGTTATTGGAAAAGGCGTAGTATTGCGGAACTCTCTGATTCATGTCGGTGACATGGGAAGCAAGCTCATTATAAAAGACGAAGTGGATGTGGGAAATGATGCGAAATGGACAGTTTTGGAGGGGACAAGAGTTGAGATAGGAAAAGGATGTATGTTCTCGACGAATTCGCACATACAGTCAAGTGATTCTCATTCGATTATTGATTTAGCAGATAGAGTTAGAACGAATTTAGCAGCAAATATTAAAATTGGGCGGGATGTATGGTTTGGTGAGGATGTTACCTGCCTAAAGGGGGTAACCATAGAAGATGGGGCTATTTTTGGAAGTAAGTGTTTAGTTTCGGGGGGGGGGATGAGGGGAATGCAATTTATGTAGGAATCCCCTGTAAGAAAATAAGAGGAAATGTGCAGTGGAAACGGGAGAGAATCGGTAAAGCATAATGAAAATTGTAATTCGGGGAAGAGGGAAGAGCTGCAGAATGAAGACCGTATTAAAAAATAAATGGATGTATGAACTATGGCAGACAGAATGGCAGGATCTTTCTCTGGAAAAGATATGTGTTCTGACTCATAAGAAAAAGTCTGAGGTTGTGAGCGCTGATTTCTTTCAGGAATTTTACAGAATGCTGGGAGCTAACGGGTGGAAATTCCAGATTAATTATTATAAAGACAAAAACAGATATGCGAGATGGCTGGAAAAAACGGTGCAGTCTGTTACTGCGGAAAAGAAAATGATAAACCCGAAATGCCTTTCGGTAGGCTGTGGGGTAGGTCTGATTGAAGCATATATGATTAAGAAGGGCTATGATGTAGAACTGCAGGAATGCCAGAGTGCGTCCTTTTCTTATTTAAAGAGTAAAGATATCAAAGTGGCAAAGTATTGGGTTTCACAGGATTTATCAGAACTGCCGGACGCTTCCTATGATGTGGTATGGACAAATCTGGTTTTGTATTGCATGAAGGATGAAGAGATCAAAGGAATTGTAAAGAATGTGTCTCGGATATTAAAAAAGGGTGGCATATTTATCATTGTGGATACAGCTCCTCAACTGGGAGACTTTTTAAAAGAAAAATTGGCAGGAAAAAAATATCACAGAGGAGTTTTCTGGGGATATATCAGGTCGGTTTTAGAATATGAAAGGCTGGTGAAAGAGTTTTTCCGAACAAAGCGGCGTGTGTGGCTGCTTAAGAGCAGAAACGGAAGCTATAAGGAATGCAGACCCCGTACTATTTTGGGATTTAACGTGCGGCATTATAAAAATGCAAGAGTTGAGCTGGCCGGAATTATATGTGAAAAGAAATAGCCGCATAGGAGCTTTTACAATTATGAAACAGCTGAATTTGGTTGAAATGACTCAGGAAGACACAAGGCTTTTCAACATTCTGTTTGAAGAAAACAGTAGTGTCTATACAGAGATGATAGACCATTTGAGCAGGAAGTGGAAAGGTAATCTGTATTGGTGGGCGACCAGTCTGGCAAGCAGGAATCCTTGGCTTTCAGCAGCATTTAAAGAGATTTGTCTGGTACTGCTGGCGATTCAAAAGGCAGAGCAGGACGCTGAGATTTGTGAAATCATCGTTCCCTGTGAGGAAATCAAATGTGTTTTGTTTAAGTATTTTCAAGACAGAGACAGGGAAGTTGCGATATTTGCAGATAAAAACGCCGCAAGGTTTGATGATGTTACATTTATATCACAATTTGCCCGGAATCTTTTGATAAAAGAATATGTGGAAAAAACGTGGAGCGAGCCGGAAGCAGTGCAGTCGGGCAGTCGTATTGTTCTGGCAGATTCGGAAATCTTAGCTTCGCATGTGCGAAAAGGGATTTACAGGGATCGCCTGTTTGATCCAATCGAAGAGCTGGCAGACAAAAAAATCGTATTTTTGCCGCTACTGGTGGATGACATTATGTCGGATCAGAAGGGACTGATCAAAAAGATCAGGAAGCACAGGAGCCAGAATACTGTTTTAAAAGAGCACTTTTTAAAGAGGCAGGATTACTTAAAGCTTTTGCCAATTCCCTTTTGGAACCGATGTTTCTGCAGGGGTAAAAAATATTTCGATGGGATAGACGTTACCCCGATCATCAATGGAGATCTGAAAAGAACCATGTCATCAGCACAGACACAGGAGTGTGTACTGAAATACCTGTTAATCAGAAGGATGCGGCAAAGAAAAATAGAAATAGAAACGCTGGTGGGATGGTATGAAGGACAGCCTAGTTCGGTGGGCCTGTTCACTGCGTATAACAAATTGTATAAAGAGGGAAAAAGTATTGGATATATAGGCTTTGCAATGGATGCAAACTGGATTTCCCTTGCGCCGTCAAAAGAGCAGATAAGGCAAAAGGCTGCACCCAGACAGATCGGTGTGATAGGGGGGATTTTTCTTAATAGCCCCAAACGCTTTTGTAGGGAAACCGCAACGATTCTGTTTCCGGCTTTTCGAATTAAAGCGGGAAAAAATGATTGTTATGCAGGAAGGAAAAACAGAATCCTGGTGGCTTTGAGCTATGAAGAAGCGACTTCTGCCAGAATTCTAAAAATGATAAAGGGAATTGACACATGGCTGAAAGAGAAGGGGATCAAAGTATATATCAAGAACCACCCACAGTTAAGCACCAGAACGCTTAGCGATTATGGTATCAATGAATTAGCTTGTGAGCATGTATTTTTGGATCAGTCGTTTCAGGAGGCAATAGAACGGGCAGACGTTGTGATTACGGCAAAGTCAACAACATCTTATGAGACGGTTATGTATGGAAAAAAGGTTATTGTATTGGGGATGGCTGGGGACATTACCTTTACCTATATGCCCAGAGAATGGGAAGGGAAACGATACGGAGTGGCTTATAACGAAGAAGAACTGGTACAGCTTATCACCTGTTTCAACGAGAGAGAAATAAAAAAGCTGGATTTGAGCCGGGAATATCTGGTTCGGCCGCGGAAAGAGGAATTAATAAATATTTTATAAGGAGCAAAGGAGATCAATTATGATTAACGTATTTGGTTCAAAGGTAGGACACGAGGAAATTGAGGAAATTTCGGAAAGCATATTAAAACAGTGGATGGGGATGGGGCCGAAAACCAAGAAGTTTGAGATGGATATGGCGGCCCGCCTTGGGGCAGAGAAATTTCTGCTAGTTGACAGCGGATCGAACGGACTTTATATGGCAATGAAGATGCTTGATCTGCCTAAGGGGAGCGAGGTTATCGTACCTTCACTTACCTGGGTTTCCTGTGCGCAGGTTGTTTTGCTGGCTGACTGCATTCCCGTTTTTGCAGATGTCGATATGGATACCCAGAATGTGACAGCAGAGACGATTAAAGAAAAGATAACGGAGAATACCTCTGCCATCATGGTGGTGCATTACGGAGGCCTGGCGGTGGACATGGATCCGATTTTAGAGTTGGGACTGCCGGTCATTGAAGATGCCTGTCATGCGGTAGACTCTACATATAAGGGAAAAGCCTGCGGATTAATCGGTGATGTGGGTGTGTATAGTTTCGATGCGGTTAAAAATCTTTCGATTGGAGAAGGAGGGGGAGTCGTATCCCGACATGGGGAATGGATGGAGAGAGCTTCCTTGATGCGGTACTGTGGGATAGGAAAGTCGGGCTTTGAGGCTTCCACCCAGGGAAAAGAGAGATGGTGGGAGTACAACATTGTGGAGCCGTTCATAAAAATGTGTCCATCCGACATAGCGGCGGGAATTGGTTTAGGGCAGCTGAAAAAACTGGATGACCTACAGGCATATCGAAAAAAGATATGGGAAATATATCAGAGCGAGTTTGGTGGGATAGATGAAATCAAGACTCCGAAAGATGCGCCCAATGGAGATAAGCATTCATACTTTACTTATTTTATTCGTATTGACAACAGAGACAGTGTGGCGAAGTATCTGTTTGAAAACGGGATTTACACGACCTTGAGGTATCATCCACTCCATATGAATCCTCTATATAAGAGCAAAGCAGTATTAAAGAATTGTGAGGAACTGAATGAGACAGGGCTTAATATTCCACTGCATCCCAGTCTGACTATGGACGATGTGGATAAAGTTGTCACGTATGTGAAGAAGGCAATAAAAGAGGCGAAGTAATCTGCCTGGCTGATATTGTGAGGGATAAAACAGGACAGCATGATGGATATAAAACTGGTTATTCGAGGTATCGCAAAAAAAGGAGAAACCTTATATCTGGTTCCCGGATATTTGAATGGCATTATCAGCATTGATTTGTCAACAGACACAACGTGTTTTATCCGTATGAGTGAAAAGAGGAGCCGGGTGGGACAAGATTTGTATGAGGATGTATTGGTATCGGACGGACGGGTCTGGTGTTCCCCGTGCATGGAAGACGACATTGCTGTGTATGATCTGTCGGAACAGAAATTCATATATCTTCCTCTTCCTAAACTGCATGAGAGGGGCAGAAATCTGTTTCGATGTGGAGGGATGTATGAAGCTGGTGAGAACGTAATTATACTCCCAATGGAATACCCGGGGGTCATAAGAGCGAATAAAGAGAATTTTGAGATAACTGCTATCTCATGGAAGGAAGAACTGTACCAGAAATATAAAGAAGATTTTACGGAAAAAATGTTTGCCCTGGTGAAAGACTATGAAATCGACAGCGGTGAGACTTATCTTTTAACTAACAATTATATTTTAAAATACAGCAACATTGACAGCAGTATCAGACCTGTCAGAGTTTGCAGCGAAAATAAGAAATTTGCAGGGATAACCAGACTGGAGGGGAAGTATATCCTGCTGGATCGTTCCCGTGCAGAACTATTTGAGTGGGAGCCGGAGGAGAATGACTTAAAGAAAATAGATGTCGATCTGGGATATGGCGGGATGGAAACAGAGAACGAGGAGGGTGACGCCTGCCCGGTGGGACTTGTCAGCACTAAGGACAAAGTCATTATTATGCTTGCCGCTTCCTCTTATTTGTATTTGATGGATGCAGAATACCGGATCGAAAAGATTGCGCTTTCTGTGGGAGATATTGCGGCATACGATTTAAAGTGGCATTACATGTGCTATGAATTTGACGGCAGAAATTTATACCTTCCTGTCTGTTATGAGAACAGAATCTTAGTCATTGATACAGAAACGTGGGAGCAGAAAACCGTGGAGATCCATCTGGATAACGAGAGTGAAGAAATTGCCTTTATGGATGCTATGACGGCAGAAAAACCTGTGACGGAAAATGATTTGTTTTACTCGCTGGAGCATTTTATCAGCCGGCTTACAAACACTTAAATCAGAGAAAGAGAGAAGCGAATTTATGAAAAAAGCAGTATGCACAGTTGCGGCATTCGTGGCCAGTTTTATGGCAGGAGCCGGTATTGTTGGAAATTTTATGTTAAAGAATGTCAACAAATCACAGGAGATGTCGGAGAAGCATTTGTCCTTATATATGATAACAAATGACTGGCTGCGATTAAAACAGGATGGAAAAGACATGGCCGCCTATTTTAAGAGAAAAGATTATAAAAAGATTGCAATTTACGGAATGCACTATATGGGAATGTCACTCCTAAATGAACTGAAAAATAGTGGGATAGAAGTTGCTTATGGAATTGACAGAAATGCGGACCACATTTTTGCGGATTGTAAGGTGATTACACCAGATGAGGAATTTGAGGATGTGGATGCAATTGTGGTAACGCCGGTGTTTTATTTTGAGAGTATTGAGGAAGAACTTTCCCAGAAGGTGTCATACCCGATTGTTTCTTTAGAAGAGGTGCTGTATGGAGCGGATTTATCATAGCAGCCGGGGAAGCTGTTTGAGGAGATAAAATATGTGCAAAGTATCTGTTGTCATGTCTGTATATAACTGTGAACAATATGTGGGAGAAACGATACAAAGCATTATTGACCAGACATTTACGGATTGGGAATTTATTATAATCAATGACTGTTCCAGGGACAGAAGCGCCGAGGTGATCAGGAAATTTGATGATCCCAGAATCATTTTCATTGACAACAAGGAGAACAAAGGACAAAGCGCAAACCTTAATTACGGGATATCCATAGCGAAAGGTGAATACATAGCCAGAACAGACCATGACGATATCAGCTATCCGACCCGCTTTGAAAAACAGGTGAAGTATCTGGATGACCATCCAGATGTGGTTCTGCTTGGAACGGCAATGCAGAATATGAGTGATAAAGTGGTGAAGGATGAGGCGATGGCGCCAGCTGATACACCCGATGAGGTGGCGTTTGTCGAGACATATGTGGATATTTTTCCGCACTCTTCTTTCATGATTAGAAAGAAGGCAATGCTGGAACATGATATTTGGTATGAGAACTATTCCTATGCAGAGGATTATAGCCTGCAGTTAAAAATGTTGACTGTTGGTAAAATTTTTTATCTGCATGAATATCTGATCGCGTATCGGATTTTCCCGGGACAGTGGACACAACTTTACAGTGATGAGCTGAAGCGGCGCGAGGTGGAAGAAATACGGCTCACATATTTGGAGCAGATCAAGTTCAGACATATAGACGTTTACAGGAAAGCCTTTCGGGGAGAGCTTTGCAGTAAAAAAGATTTTCAAGTATTTCAGACAGCCTTTGAAGAACTGGCGTCATTTCACCATTTAGATATAGGGAATGAAGAGTTTTGCAGGGAGAACCGATGCGTAAAGTATTTGTTTAAGTACATGATGGGAGCACAGATTTGTAATGGAAATAATCTGGAAGTATACAAAAACAGTTCTTATAAAGACGAGGAATGGCTTGCATCGTCGGGGGGAATCAAATATGTGAAAGACTGTCAGGAAGCGGTCTGGAGCGAGGATGGTTCGGTGGAACTGGCATATGCGCAGTATAGATACAGGAAAGCAAAGGAAAACGAAGAAAAATATTTTGAACTGTTTTCCTTGATGAGCAGATGGGTGCTGGCGAAGCAGGAGGGAAGATCGCCGGCTGCGTATCTTGAAAAATGTGGTTACAGGAGAATTGCCATTTATGGAATGAGCCAGGTGGGGCAGGCACTTCTCAAAGAGCTGGAGTCCTCGTCTGTGGAAGCGGCGTATGCTATTGATCAAAATGCTGACTGGCTTTTTACGGACTGTAAAGTAGTAAAGAGCAGTGATCCATTGGAAGAAGTGGATGCCATTGTGGTTACTTCGGTGTTTTACTACGATTCCATCAGAAACGATTTGTGTAAAAAGATGAATTGTCCCATTTTGTCTATCAGGGATGTGATTGATGAGTTGTAAGGTGTGGTTTTGCAAACAATATGAAGGCGGAAGGATGATGAGATATGGATCAGTTTAAGGGTGAAAGAATAGTCAATGAAAATGTGACGAAGGTGTTAGACAATCACCAGTTATTACACTATGAGTTTACAAATGTAGAGAAAACACTGGAAAGCATCCATGGAGACGCATTCAGAAAGTACCGGGAAAGATGGAACGCTGCGTCGGCGTTAAAGGAGATTCCGAAAGCGCCGCTTTATGTTGTTTTTGAAACGAATTCCTATTGTAACATGAAGTGCAAGATGTGTACAAGAAATTTTTTCACGACAGAAGAGAAAGTAAACATATCAGATGAGATTGTGGATCGTATCATATCCCAGTGTCAGGAGCATAACATTCCATCTATTTTTGTGGGCGCATCTGCCGAATGTCTGATCCATCCTGATATCAAGAAGATACTCGGAAAGATGAAATCTACAGATACCTTAGATTGTTTTTTGATGACAAATGGCTATAACTTAACGGAAGACATTGCAAACTACCTAATTGATATCCAGTTTGAGAGAGTGTATGTGTCGCTGGATGCAGCACAGGATGCCACCTATAAAAAGATAAGGGGGGCAACTGGCACGGGTGGAAGGGAATCTGAACCGCCTGCTGGAGCTGAAAAAGTGGCGTAATTCTGTTCTGCCGATTGTCCGGGTGAGCTATGTCATGCAGGAAGAGAACAAGTATGAGCAGGAAGAATTTTTTGAGAAATGGAAGGATAAAGTAGACATTATTGATTATCAGTGCCTGATTGACTACAAAGATTGGAATGTGCTCAAGGAGCCGGAGGAGCTTCCGCTTCCAGAAATAGATTTTCAATGTCTGAATCCGTTCCGGGAGATTCTGATTAATTATAATGGTGATATTTTTCCGTGCTGCAATAATTACGGGTACTACATGCCCATAGGCAATATCATGGAAATAGATCTTGTACAGGCGTGGAACAGTGACAAGATGAAGGGGTTGAGAAATTCTATTCTAAATAAGTCACTATGCAAGGTGTGCCGTAACTGTGTGGCACATAACAGTATCCAATAGTATGAATGATTATATAGGAAAGGTAAGCAAAAGTGGACAAAATTACGATCGTTTTGCAGGTTTCTAACATCGGAGGTTATAAGGAAAGGTATCTGGGACAGATCAACGGTGTCGATGTTGTTTCGTACTTGATTCACAGGATAAAAAGTAAGCCTGCGTATGAAATTATTATTGCAACGTCGAAAAGGGAAGAAGATACGGTTTTTGAGGAAATTGCACAAAAGGAGAAAATTAAAGTATACAGGGGCGATTACAGAGACGTATTGGATCGGGTATGCGGTTCGGCTCTGCTTTCTGAGGCTGATCATTTTGTGCGCATATTTGCTAATTATCCGTTCGTTGATCTGGAGAAAATGGATGCCCTATATAGAGAGCATGTGGATGGTAACTTTGACTATTCATATAACGAGCATAACAAGGGAGTTCTGTGGGGAACAGGATGTGAGGTGTTCCGCACGCAGTTCATACTTGAACTAAATCGGAGGGAACTAAATACGAATCAACGGGAGACATTTTCCTATTTTATCAGGCAAAACGAGAGTCAGTTTTATGTATTGAAGAAAAATCTGTGCGAAAAAAGAAAAGGATACCGATTATGTCTGGAAACAGAAAAGGACCTGGAAGTGATTCAGGAAGTGGCTGGCAATATAGATGAAATTACTAACGCTGGCATATGTGCATATCTGGATGCGCATAAAATATTGAGCCGTTACAATCTGGACGCACCGGCAAAAGAAGTCGGAATTGAAAAGCTATTCCTGCATCCCGACAAGGTACATAGTCTTTTGAAGCGTGAAAAGTCGGATTTTTCATACCCGATCAGCGTTGAAATGACGCTGACAAATACCTGTAACCTGCGCTGCGTCTATTGCTCCGACAATGATCTGAGGTCAAGACAGGGAAAAGACGCTGAGTTAAGTATGGGAACGATCAAGGCATTATTTGATGATCTGGCGGCCGGAGGCACCAAAGGAATCACTCTGGAAGGTGGAGGAGAACCGACACTGTACGCGGGTTTTTCTGAGGTGGTTTCTTATGCGAAGAAGAAGGGACTGGCTTTGGGACTGATTACAAATGGTACAGTTACGCTTGACCAGGAGCTTCTTAAGGAGTTTGAATGGATCAGAGTCAGTCTGGATGCGTCGACAGCGGAGGAATATGCTGAATTAAAAGGAGTTGACTGTTTTGAGAGAGTGATATCGGACATTGCCCACTATGCAAAGCACTGTCAGACTGTTGGTGTGGGATATGTGGTGACAAATAAAAATATTTCTCAGATTGAACCGCTGGTAATGCGCGTGAGGGAGAGCGGCGCTTCTTATATTCAGTGCAGGCCGGTGGTAGACTGTGAAGATTTGTCCGTGATAGACTTGGATCTTTCCTTTTTGAAGTTTTATCAGAACTCTGCTTTTGGCGTAATTATAGACGGTATGAAAGAAAATGCAGATTCCGGGAACAGTGATTTGCCCTGTGTTACAAACAGCATCACCAGTATTATATCAGGGGATGGAAGTGTGTATCTGTGCGGCCGCTTGAATATCTATGACTGGGTAAAACCGATCGGCAATATAAATGACAAAAATTTCCGTGAAATATGGCTGGGGGAAGAGCGGCTAAGACAGATGCAGACCGTTAGGGATGCCGGATTTTGCAGTAAATATTGTCCTCAGTGCAGAGTAAGTAAATTTAATAAACTGATGGAACGGTTAGAACAGATTAAATCCAAAGATTTTATATAAGCTGCAGGAGGCCGGTAAAGTTGTGAAAAGAACATATAAAGTTATTTTTTGTCTCAATAGAAGCTTTACCAACAGAGACTACCAAAGATTTGGATGCGCGTATCTGAAAACGAAAGGATATGCGGTAGAAGCATGGAACATAGATGCAGGCCGATATAGTCGGGTGGAAATACCACAAGGGTATTATCAAGGAGGCAATTTACGAGAGCTGAGCCCGCAGGATACGATAAAAGAAATTGCAGGAAATGCAGGCGCTGTTTTTATCCTGACAGTTAATATAGCGGGAGAATTGCTGCTTGAACTGAAACGGTGGAATTGTACAGCCATTATGTACTGGAGCACAGGATCTCTGGAGTATGGTTCGGCTGAAATTCCGAAAAAGGATTGGCCGAAAAGAACAAACAGTTTTGGGGGTCTTATCCGTTCTGAGATGAAAAAGCTTTTGTGTAAAAATAGCAAGTCCAGGCATGCAGAAGATATTGCGGATTATTATATTTTGAACACACACCAGTGTCTGTCGGTCCCGCCGAAAAATGTAGATGAGGAAAGAATGTATTATATTCATACAGGAGACTATGACAGATATCTGGAATCTGAAAGGAAGGGGATTTCTGCAAGCGAGGAATTAATTTTATATGTTGATTCTGGATTTGGGCTGGTTGATATAGACAGCGTAATGTTCGGATATACAGATCCCTGGAGGGAAAACCCGCAAGAACATAGTCAGAAGAGGAATAAAATTTTTGAAAAGCTGGAGGAGCATTATGGACTGCCTGTAGTGATAGCGGGGCATCCGCACACAGATTACAGCAATGCGGATTTTGGTGGAAGAGAAATTGTGTTTGACCAGACTTGTGAACTGACGGCAAAGGCGAAGCTTGTAATCATGCAATGGTCAACGGCAGTGTCATATACTATGTTATTTAAGAAACCTGTCATGATATTGATGGATGATAGTATGATCCATCATAGATTGTATCATAGATGGCTTTATGCGAACTATAAGATATTTGATTTGAGAGTCTGTAATATGGATATAACGGAGTGTAAAGAGGAACCCTGGGAGTATGCGAATGTGATTGTGGATAGCATGAGAGAAAGATATATTCATGCATTTATCAAAGAGGAGGGTACTCCCGAAATATTATCTTATGAAATACTGGAACAGATCATTCAGAAAATTTACCAGGAAAGGGGCTGAAACATATGGTAATTCCGTTTGAAGAAGAATATAGAAAAAAGTTTTACGAATTGGAGCGGCAGATTTTTGATTCCAATTTCTGGTCAGAGGGAAAAATGCAAAGAACTTTTGAAGAAAAATTTGGTGACTATGTCAGGCTTGGTGCAAGAGCGGTTGCCTCTGGTGGAGCGGCGCTGCTTGCGATACTGGAATATATCGATGTCAGAGGAAAAGATGTCATTGTACCCGCGAACACTTTTTGGGCGGATGCCAGAGCGGTGCAGATGGCAGGCGGCAACGTTATTTTTGCCGATTGCAACAAGGAAGATTTGTGCCTGAGTCTGGAGGATATGAAAAAGAAGGTTACCGACGAAACCAAAGCGGTGATTGTTGTCCACATTGGCGGGCATATTGCATTTGAGATTGAAGAGATCGCAAACTACTGCAAGGAGCGGGGAATTGCTTTGGTTGAGGATTGTGCCCATGTACATGGGGGCTGGTGGAACGGAAAGACTGGTGGCCATTACGGAATTGCAGGTGCATATTCCTTCTATGCGACAAAGACTATGCCTCTCGGTGACGGTGGAATGGTAGTGAGTAAAGATCCAGAACTGCTTAAGTGGGTTGAAAAATACCGCAATTATGGTAAGGAAGTTATTGACGGGCATGTTTACTATAAGCTGGAGAATGGATTTAACTGCAGAATCAATGAGTTTACGGCGGGATTGGGAATCGTTCAGATGGAACGCCTGCCTATGATTTTGGAATGGAAAAAGAGTCTGGCGGAAAAGTACGATCAGATCTTTGAAAACCGCGTGAAACTTCCTGATGGAATGGTATCGGGGTATTACAAATATATCGTGTTTGATACGCCGCTGACGCAGGAAACCGGGCAGGTATTCGGACCGGGTGACTTGGGAGATGTCATCGCAAAGGTGGAGGCAGCGGTTCCGAACAGTCATTGGGTTACACAGCATCATAAGTGTGCGCCCATTTATTTCGGATATGAGCATGCGGATAAGAGCGTGGATGAACTGCGGGAGACTTTACTTAAGTAAGTCAGAGAGAATGGAATATATAGAAGTATTGGGAAGAGTGAACAGACAAGGGGGAAAACAGGTATGATAGCTGCATTATTGATTGGAAGACAGGGAAGTATAGGGTTTCCCGGAAAAAATACGTATCCTGTAATGGGACGTGCGCTGATGGAGTATCCGCTGTTAGCTGCCATGTGTGCGAAGGAGGTAGACGAAGTATATATTTCTACGGATTCTCCCGACATTATCCGCATTGGAGAGAAGCAGGGGGCAAATATCATCAAGCGTCCGGCATATCTGTGCACCAAGGAAGCTCACGGCGAAGACGCTTTCGTACATGGTTACAAATATATTAGAGACGAACTGAAAAAGGACATAGAAATGATGGTGCTGTTACACTGCAATGCGCCTTGCGTATTGCCGGAACAGATCGATGAGGGCGTGCGGATTCTGCGGCAGCATCCGGAATACGACTCGGCCGTCACAGCGTCAAAATATAATATGTACTCTACTGTACGTGCAAGAAAGATCGGTGAGGATGGTCTGTTACATCCGTTTATCCCGTTTGAACTCTATCCGAAAGATATGCAGATCAGCTGCGACAGGGATGAGCAGGGAGACACCTATTTTGCGGATGTCTGTCTGTCGGTAGTCAGACCAAGATGCCTGGAGGACTTAAATTACGGCGTTTTACCGCAGCGCTGGATGGGACAGAAAATCTACCCGATTAAACAGTGGGGAGGGGTTGACGTTGACTATGAGTGGCAGATGCCGTTGGCGGAAACCTGGTTAAAGATGCATGGCTTTACGGAAGACAGTGTTCCATATGCAAAGTAGAAGGAGAAATTATGGGAATAACAGTGAAACCGAACTCTAATTTTGAATCCTTAACGGGGGGAAATCTTCCCGATGAGGTGTCAAAAGAATATTTAGAATATAGGGATGCCTGGCAGCAGTATCCGAAGCGGTTTTATCTGAGACCGATACCGCTTCATCTGGATATAGAAGCGTCAAGCTTATGCAATTTGCGGTGTACCTTTTGTGACAAGCTGCCTCTTTTGCAGAAGAATCAGTTGGGTAATCTTTCCCTTGAGACGTTCAAGAGAGTGCTGGATCAGTTTTCTCCGGAACCAGATAAACGCTTATGGGGATTGAAACTCAGCTATCGTGGAGAACCTCTGATTAATAAGGATGTGCCGGAAATGGTTAGGTATGCTAAGGAGCGGGGAGTGCTGGATACTTACTTTAATACAAACGGAATGCTGCTGACAGAGGAAGTTTCCCGCGCACTGATCGAAGCTCATCTGGATCGAATTTCTATTTCTATTGATGGGACGAATGCCGAAGAATATGAGTTTGTCAGACTTGGTGCAAAACTGGATGTGGTTTTGCACAATATAGAGACATTAAAAAGACTGCGGGAAGAGTATCGGGTTACCTATCCGAAAATCCGAATTCAGACAGTTAAACTTGAGAACCTGGATTTGAATCAATATGTTGGAAAATGGAAAGACTACGCCGATGAAGTGGCAGCCATTGATTTTAAAGATGAATCTTGTAGAAATACGGAACTGCGCGGTGAGTGGGCATGTCCGCAGCTATGGCAGAGAATGACAATCGAGTGGGATGGGACGATCTTTGGTTGTAACAATGATGACATTCGTGGTATGTGCCTCGGAAATGTCAACGATAGATCCATTTATGATTGCTGGCATGATGAGAGGATGATGGAGATTCGGAAACTACATACACAGGGACTGTCCCATGAGGTGAATGACTGCAACGGATGTCCATGGCGCACGGCACAGATTCAAAAAGAATGCCGCTGATAGGAGAACATGATATGAAGCATGTATTGGTTGCTGCGGCGAGCAGTGAACTGGCATCAGAAGTCATTCCGAAACTATTAGATGGAGAATATCGGATCGGCCTTCATTATTCTTCCAATAAGAAGGCGGTTGAACCATATGAGGAATACGAACAGGTAAAGCTCATTCAGTGTACGATTGCCGGAGAAAGTGACTGTGCAAGAATTGTAGATGAATATGTTGAGTGGGCAGGCAGTATAGACAGTATCGTCATTTTCCTTGGAAACATTTCCTGTACATGCCACTGGGAAGAAATAGAAAAAGAACATCTGGTGGATGAATATTTGTTCAATGCGGTCTATCCGTTTATGCTGGCGAAGTATGCACAGCGGTATATGAAAGAAAAGGGAGCGGGAAGGATTTTGTTTGTCAGTACGGCATCCGTGAGAAGGGGCGGCGGGAGCACAACAATCGGATATGGCATGGCGAAAGCGGCTTTAGAGTGTGCGGTAAAGCGGATGGCGCGGGATCTGGCGCCTAACGGTATTTTGGTGAATGCAGTTGCCCCTGGATTCTTTGATACACAGTTTAACAGAAAACGAAAAGGACTGACGGAGGAGGATGTGGCAGAGCGGGTTGCTATGATACCTCTGAAGCGTGGAGGAAAAAAGGAAGAAATAGCCAGCACGGTTCTTTACATGTTGTCAGAGGGGGCAGGATTTATTACGGGGCAGATCATAACAGTAGACGGAGGAGATTTTCTATGAGATATGGCGGCAACCAACTTATGGGGATGCTATGTAACCACATGATGGAAAAACTTGCAGAGCTTAAAATGACACAGTACAGAAACAGACTCCGGAAATATCTGGTAGAAAAAGGAGTCCGTGTTGATTTTAGTACAGTTAATGTATCAAGAACGGCGCAAATTTATGCGGGAAAGAATTTACATTTGGGGGGGGGGTTAACGCTAAATGATAATTGTGTGATAGATGCGGAAGACAGTTATGGAATTTACGTTGGCAATTATTTATTAGCGGCAAGAGATGTTTTTATCAGAGGGGGGAACCACGATTATAGATTTTCAGAACTACCCTTTCAGAAAAGAGGACATTGCGCAAAGAAAATTAAATACAAGGATCGGATCTATTCCATTGTTATTGAGGATAACGTATGGATTGGCAGGGGAGCGACTATTTTATCTGGGGCATATATTGGGAAGGGAAGCGTGATTGGAGCAGGGGCTGTGGTGAAAGAGTATATACCAGAATACTCAATTGTGATAGGCAACCCATCACAGATCGTTTCTAATAGAAAAAAGTATCCTAATTTTGACCATAAGAAGGATATTGGTATTTTTCCATAAAACTATTTTAGGATGTGAGAATCATTGTGAGAGAGAGATAGGAGAAAAAAGTATGAAGGTATTGATTTCAACCAGCTCATTCGGGAAAGCGGACAGTCGGCCGTTAAAGCTGTGTGAAGCAAAAATGGATGTGGCAATGAATCCTTATGGAAGAAAGCTGACTACAGAAGAATTTATTGATCTGACTGCAGACGTGGATGCAGTAATAGCAGGTGTGGAAGAAATTACAAGAGAGGCGTTGGAGAAGCGCCCTAATATCAAGGTGATATCCAGATGCGGTGTGGGAATGGACAGCGTGGATCAAGAAGCATGCAGGGAGTTGGGGGTCAGACTGTATAATACACCTAATGCCCCGGTAGACTCTGTGGCGGAACTCACAGTTACTATTTTGCTTGACCTTTTAAAAAATGTATCCAACATGAATACGGCAGTAAAGTCCGGCTTATGGAACAAGATGACAGGGTTTCTTCTGAAAGGAAAAAAGGTCGGTATCATCGGATGCGGGAGAATCGGAAGCAAGGTTGCCCAGCTCCTTACAGCTTTCGGAGCGGAGACTGCATACACAGATATCCGTGATCTGGAAAACGGTTATGCATTCATGGATAAATCAGCGCTTATTAAATGGGCAGATATTATAACCATTCATACATCAGGATGCGAAGAAGGGGACTATATAATCGGCCGGCAGGAACTGCTGGAGATGAAAGAAGGCGCTTTTCTCGTCAACACATCCAGAGGAAAATTTGTGGATGAGGATGCGTTGTATGAAGCGCTGAAAACGGGCAGGATGCAGGGAGCAGCATTGGATGTATACGGGCAGGAGCCTTATAAAGGCAGACTGTGCGAGCTGGAAAATGTCATTTTGACACCGCATATCTCATCCGGTGCGAAAGAAGGGCGGGCTGTCATGGAAACAGAGGCAGTACATAATTTACTGGAAGGGCTGGGAATCGGTCATGATAAAAGCGATTGTATTTGATTTCGATGGGGTGATTCTGGAGTCTGCTTCCATTAAGACAGAGGCATTTGCCGAGGTAGTAAAGGATTATCCAAAGCCGCAGGCAGAAGCCTTTGTGGCATATCACAAGGATCATATGGGAATTTCCCGGCATGTTAAGTTTCGGTATTTTATAGAGGAAATAAGAAAAGAGGCATACACCGATGAGGCAGGAGAAATGCTGGCAGACCGGTTTGCGCAAATCGTGTTCACACGCGTTATGGAATGTCCGTTTGTTCCCGGGGCAAAAGAATTTTTGGAGAGAAATTATCGGAAATATGATCTGTATGTGGCATCCGGTACGCCGGAAGAAGAACTGAAAAGAATTGTTGAAGAAAGAAAATTGGGTGTTTTTTTCAAAAAAATATATGGAACACCAATGAAAAAAGAAGAAATAGTAGAGATTATTTGTGAAGAGGGCGGTTATCAAAAAGATGAAATGTGCTTTGTAGGAGATGCTGTTACAGACCAAAAGGCAGCACAGCATACAGACCTGCGGTTCATCGGACGGAATACGGATGACAATAAAGAAGCCTTTCGGGATCTCGTGTGCAAAGTAGATAATTTGCTGCAAATAGAAGAAATGTTAGAGGAAAGATAGATGAGAGCGGTTGTTTTTGGCGGTTCCGGCTTTCTAGGAAGCCATGTGGCGGATGAGTTGCTAAAAAAGGGATATGAGGTAATCATTTTTGACAAGGCAAAGTCGGGATATCTGCAGAGCGGACAAAATATGGTTATCGGTGATATTTTGGACAGACAGCAGGTTTCAGCGGCGGTAGAAGGCAGCGATTTTGTATATGATTATGCAGGCATAGCGGATTTAGATGATGCATCTACGCGCCCCGTAGATACAGCTATGCTGAATGTTGTGGGTACCTGCAATATTCTGGATGCATGTGTGACACATAAAATCCGCCGCTTTGTTTATGCCAGCTCCTTTTATGCAAACAGTGAGAAGGGCGGGTTTTACCGCTGCAGCAAACAGGCGGCGGAGATTTACATAGAGGAGTATCAAAGAAAATATGGACAGTCTTACACCATATTGAGATATGGATCCCTGTACGGACCAAGGGCTGATAGAAATAACGGCATGAGAGAAATGATAGAGCAGGCAATGAAAGGAGATACCATACATTGCTCCGGCACAGGGGAGGATATGCGGGAGTATATTCACGTAATGGATGCAGCGGAGCTGAGTGTCGAGGTGTTGGATGAAAAGTATGTCAACCGGCATTTGCAGCTGACAGGTCATGAGGCATACTGCCGCAGGCAGATCATAGCACTGATTGCTGAGATTTTGGATAAGCATCTGAATGTGGTTTATGATCGGATGGTGTCGGAGCTGCATTATAATGTAACGCCCTATACCTATAAACCCAGCATCAATTATAAGCTGGTGAGCAATTGCTATCATGACCTGGGACAGGGAATCATCGAGTGTATACAGGAGATGGAAGAAAATGCTGACAGACATTAGTTTTCCCTATCGAAGTAGTATGGCTATTTATCCCAATAATCCTGACTTTTACATTAAGCGCGTACAGGATCTTCGCCAAGGGGATGGCGCCAATGTATCGCTCATCTCCATGGGTTCTCACACGGGTACGCATATAGACGCGCCGGCACATTTTATTATCGGGGGAAAAACCATTGATGAGCTGCCGCTGGAAGCAATGAATGGAAGAGCCAAAGTATTTGATGTACGGGGAAATCAAGAGATCACGACAGAAATTTTGAGCCGCTATGAAATTGAGGCGGGAGACATCGTGATTTTCAAAACAGATAATTCTGAGATGTTTCGTGGGGATATGGTGCTGACAGACTATGTCACACTGGATTATGAGGCAGCGGCAGATCTGGTTGCAAAAAAGGTAAAAATGGTCGGCATTGACTATATGACGATAGAACGGCCCAGATCAAAACGCATTTCGGGGAAAAGCGTACATTCTGTTTTGCTTTCGGGCGATGTGCTGATTGCTGAGACACTGGATTTATCCAAGGTGGAAGAGGGCAGTTATCAATTACACTGCTATCCGCTCAATATTGTAGGGGCAGATGGTGTCCCGGCAAGAATGGCAGTTTCGGAAGCGGACTAAAGACCATTTTTACACAGAGAATTTTATAAAACGGAAGGCAGGACGAAGAAGTGGAACGCTATCAAGACTATGTCATAAAGGATGGCAAATTTATTGGCAGATTTGAAGAAATGTATCAGAAATTTGAAGATCCCTGGAACCAGAAAGCGTGTATTGCAGATTCGTATGTCAGACATGCAACGAATGTCAGCATACGAAAATACCATATACAATCCCTGCTGGAAGTGGGCTGTGGACTAGGGTGGGGATCAAACTTTTGGAAAGAAAGCAACCCGGGGCTGCAAATTACAGGAATGGATATATCGAAAACGGCAATCGAAAAAGCAAAGAACAATTATCCTGATATTCACTTTTTGATTGGGAACATTTCGACATATCAGAAAGAACTGGCTCAGTATGATGCGTGTCTGTTTGCAGAAATCATGTGGTATATTCTGGATGACATAGACGTAATTTTAAAAAATCTTCAGTACTTTTTTCACGGGAAAACAGTAATGGTGAACCAGACATTCTACAAAGCAGGCGTTCAGCAATACGGAAAAGAATATTTTACAAATCTGGATGAAATGTGCGCGTATCTGCCATGGAAGTGTCTGGAAAAGATTGTGGAAGAAGATGTGGAAACTGGAAGTATAGATACTCATTCGGTATTCAGGATAGGAGACTGACAATGATTCTTGGTTTGATTCCGGCCAGAGGTGGCAGCAAAGGCGTGCCTAATAAAAACATAAAAACAATATACGGAAAACCGTTGATCGCATGGACGATAGAAAAAGCTTTGGAGGCAAAAAAGCTGGATGCGGTGGTTGTATCTACTGACAGCGAGAAAATTGCAGAGATTGCTCAGAACTGCGGCGCACAGGTCATGATGCGTCCGGCCAGACTGGCAAGGGATACTGCGTCTACGCAGGATGTTATGGCGCATGTTCTTAGACAAATGCCAGCAGATATTTTGGTGCTTTTACAGCCCACGTCACCTTGCCGGGAAAAGGGACTGATCGATTCCTGCATTGATGAGTTTCTGCAAAATGATTACGATTCTCTGGCGACCGGCTTCATGTGTGACTATAAAGAGTACGGAAAAAATACACTGCCCAGACAACAGATCGAAGGTTTTTTCTATGACGACGGGAATGTTTACGTGATCAAAGCGGAAAACATCCTTAAAGGAGACCGCTACGGAACGAAAATCGGGCATAAGTATATCAGCAGATATGAAAATATGGAAATAGATGACAAATTTGATTTTTGGCTGTTGGAAAAAATTTTGGAAAAACAGATGACAGAGGGTTTGGAATGAGAACACAGGTGATCGCGGAAGTAGGAGAATGCTTTAACGGGAATTTTGATACGGCGATAGATATGGTTTGTGTGGCGGCGGATGCCGGATGTGATGTAGTGAAGTTCCAGCTTCTCGATATGGCAGAGGTTGCACAAGACGATCCGGAATACGACTGGTTCAGCCGCCTCAGTCTTCCACAACCCAGAATGGAACGGCTCATTGCACAGGCGGAGAAATGTGATATCGATATTCTCTTTACGCCCGTATCTATTGCGACGGCTGCGGACATTTACAAATGCGGACAGAAAAAGGTAAAGATAGCAAGCAGCTTTGTCAGAAAACAGGAGCTTTTGGAATATATAAATACACATTTTGAGGAAGTATATTTGTCAACGGGCATGGCGGAGCTTGAAGAGGTAAGGCAGGCAGTGGAATTGCTGGAGAGTCCCAGAAAAATAAAGATACTGCACTGTATATCAGAATATCCGACAGGCCCTTTGCTGGAACAAAGAGGACTTACTGCGCTGCAGGAGAAGGATGCCCATCTGGCTATGATAAGTATTCTTAAGGAAGAATTTCCGAATATGACGATTGGATATTCGGATCATACGGATGACATTTTTGTTCCAGTTCTGGCGGCAGCAATGGGAGCGGAAATAATAGAGAAGCACATTACCATGGACAGAGAGGAGCCAATCAAGCATTTCCACGATGGAGATGTATATATGGGAACCGATCACGTGCTGTCGATAGAGCCGAAAAAACTGTGCGAGATGGTACGGCAGATCAGGAGGATGGAAGAGATTCGCGGTGAGAAAGAGTGGAAACGGACAGAGGGGGAAATGGTACTTAGGGATTTCTTGAGAGGAAGATATCAGGAGAGATGAAGAGAATAGCGATTGTTACGGAGGCTGACGAGCGGGTGGCAAGCGGACATTTGATGGAATGCATTGTGTGCGCAGACACCTTTTTGAGCGCAGGTTATGAGGTATTATTCTACATAAATAAAGAAGCGGCGGCTCCTTTGAAGGAGCGGATTCCCGTTCCCTATTTGGAATATGAAGGAAGGGTTGGAGATGCGTCGGATCTTATCGAAAAGTGCAAATTACACGTCTGTGGCAATTATCTTTTTAACTTAAGAAAAATAGAAAATGCTTTTCTTGGGAAATTCAAGAGAGAAATACCTGACTGTAAGGTGATATGTGTTGATGAATGGGGACACAGGAAGCTGGACTGCAGTGTGATAGTAAATCCTATGATTGATCCTTACTATTGGAAATACCCTGATTCTTGTGCACAAAAATATTTTGGGGAAAAGTATCTGGTTTTATTTCCAGAACTGGCGGACTATCACAAAAGAGAAAAGACGGTGCATTCAGAAATAAGAAAGATTGTAATCACTATGGGCGGCGTTGATCCGTATGGATATTCGCTTATATTGGCCAAATGGCTGCCGGAGCGTTATAAAGACTGGGACTTTGATTTTGTATTAGGCGGGGGATTTCAAAAAACGGAGGAAATAAAATCTGTTTTAAAGAAATATGCAAACGTCAATGTATATCACAATATTCCCTTCCTGTACCGGCTGATCTATGAGGCGGATCTGGTTTTTTGTGCCGGGGGCAATACCTTACATGAAACAGCTGCAATCGGTACGCCGGCTCTTATTTTTCCAGGCGCTGGGCATGAAGTCCGAAATGCAGACATGTTTATCGGAAAAGGATTTGGAAGAAAAATATGTGCAAAACGCGCGGTGGAATTTGAAATCATAAATAGCCTGTCAGAGATGGAAGACAAAAATGTAAGAAAAGAAATATCAGATGCGGGGAAAAGAATGATAGATGGAATGGGAGCGCAGCGCATGCTTGAGATTATGGAGTCGGTGTCTGGCTAGAACAGGAAAACGAATGGGCCGTTTGCAGAAGCGGGAGACAGTTAAGTGAGAATTGTTGTTTTTGGGACAGGAAAAGCATACAGAGAAAACAGGGATAGATTTGATGGAGAGGATGAAATTGTAGCATTTCTTGATAATGACCAGAAGAAGCAGGGTGGCTTTCTGGATCATATTGCAGTTCATCCGCCGGAAAACATAAGTAATCTGGATTATGAAAAAATAATAATCATGAGCGACTTTGCAGTGGAGATGCGCAGACAGCTTTTGGCGCTTGGGTGCGAGTCTGATACCCTCATTCATTACCGGGAGTATTTTAGCGGGAAGATAAAAGCGGTTGTTCCTAAAGACTTTGTCTGTGCAGAGGGTGAGAAAAGCTGTCTGATCATTACCTTCACGCTGGGGTATCATGGGGGAGCTATGGTTGCAGTCTATGCAGCCCGTGAGCTGATACAGAGAGGTTATAAGGTTACAATAGCAGCACCTGATGGCAATGCGTTGTTTATTGAAGAATTTCGAAAAACAGGAATCAAATTTATCGTGAACCGGGATCTGCCGTATCTGAAGTGGAATCAGTTAGAATGGGCTGCAACATTTGAAAAAATCATTGTCAATACTTATCCAATGGTATTGTGCGCGCTGGAGATCGGCAGGCACAGACCAGTTTCTCTGTGGCTGCACGAGAGCGATAATATTTATCCGACAATGCAGTACTGGATAGAACGTATCAGAGAGGGTGTTTTTGAGAAGAACATAAAACTTTATGCGGTGAGCAACAATGCAAGGCAGAATTTTATAAATAATGTCACAGCCTGCGATATCGAAATTTTACCCTATGGAATTCCTGACACGGGAGAGTGTGCGAAAGGAAAGGGTGAAATTCTTAGATTTGCTGTAATCGGGAGTATCCACCCCATAAAGCAGCAGCTATTTCTTCTTCAAACGCTTGCTGCAATGGCAGAAGAAAAAATGGACAAGGCCGAGTTTATCATAATCGGAAGAGCTGAAGACGCAGAATACGCACAGCGGGTCTGTGCGATGGCAGATGCCATGGAACGGGTTCAAGTGGCAGGAGAGCTTCAACGCAGAGAGATGGATATGGTATATCGGCAGATTGATGTGGTAGTGATTCCCTCAATTTATGAAGCACTGTCCATTGTTGCGACAGAGGCAATGATGAACGGGAAGATATGTGTGATAAGCGATAACACGGGAAACGCAGGATTTATCACTCCGGGGGAAAACGGATTCGTGTTTCGAAATGGTGACCAGGAGGATCTGTCGGAGAAAATTGTGTGGTGCATCGAGCACAGAGACAAACTGCGGGAGATTGGAGAGAATGCGCGTAAGGTGTATGAAGCCAATTTTACGATGAAAAAAATGGGGGACAGACTGGTGCAGCTGCCATAGGACGTATGGAGAAAGGAGCAAATCGGTTTTATGGACAAGGTAGTGATGTTTGGAGCCGGGAAGAACGGCAGAAATTGTTTTTATAATCCCTGGAAAAAATTTGAAATTATTGCCGTATTGGATAACAATGCGGATTTGCAAAGGGAAGGGACAAAACTGTTTGAGGGAAAAGTACCTTTGATCGGAATCGATGAATATATGGCGTCATACAGCGATTATGACATTTTAATTGCGATAGCTGATTCTTCAGAGGTGGAAGAGCAGCTAAAATCACATGGCATAACAAATTTCAAGATTGTACATGCAGAGGTTCTGCATGATAAAGATGCAAATGTGGATCTGGACATCAGACATACGAACTGGGTTACTTACCTTTCAGAGCGGTTTAATAAACAGGGGATGGAAATATTGGAAGTCGGTTCAAGGTGTGTGACGGGAGGAAATCTTCGTGACCATTTTTCAAAAGCACACTATACAGGGTTTGATTACTATGCTGGAGAAAACGTGGATGTTGTGGGAGATGCACATGAATTGAGTTCCTATTTTGATCATCAGTTTGATCTGATTTTCAGCAGTGCAGTTTTTGAACATCTGGCAATGCCATGGAAAGCATCAGCAGAAATTATTAAGCTTTTGAAACCGGGGGGATTCGTTTTCATAGAAACACATTACTCTTACAGCAGTCATGAAAGACCCTGGCACTTTTTTCAGTTCAGCGAAAATGCCCTGGATGTTTTGTTTCCTGAGAAATTTGGAATGCAGTGCATCAAAAAGAGTGTGGATGATTTGATTGAGGGACAGTTTTCAACATGTGCTTCAGCATATCTGGCGGGGCAAAAAGTACGCGGACTATATTGTCACTCTGAATATCTGGGTCAAAAAATAAGAGAAGTGGACGAGCTGTCCTGGAACAGCGTTACTCTCTCAGATGTAGTGAAATCGACGGAATATCCAAAGCCGGGGAAAGTGTAAATCCAAGGGACGGTAAGACATAAAACGGAGGAATACACTGCCATGAAAAGGCTGTGCATTTGTGTCATCTATGACCAGGAAAATATCATAGACAGTTACATTATCCACATGCTCAAAGAGGTGAAGACATGCTGCACATATCTGCTTGTGGTGTGTAATGCAAAGTCTGACTGGCAGGGAGAAGATATATCCCTCTATGCAGATCAGGTGGTATACAGAGAAAATGTAGGATATGATGCCGGCGGATATAAGGACGCCCTTTGTATTTACACCGGCTGGAGCAGTCTTGATGCATACGATGAACTAATCTTGTTAAATGATTCTTTTTACGGACCATTTTATCCCCTGCAGCGGATTTTTCAAACGATGGACGCCGTAATAGCGGATTTTTGGGGACTGACACGTTCACAGGCGGGGATGATGCCGGAAGGCATGCGGTATGAGGCGCACATTCAGAGTTATTTTCTGGTATTTCGCAAAGCGGTGATCAGAAGCGGTGCTTTCCGCACTTTTTGGGAGCTGCTTACATATCCACATACAATGGATGAAGCAATCAAGGATTTTGAACTGGGGATTAACAAATGTCTAAAGAGAAATGGGTTCCGCGATGCAGCCTTGTCAGATTTGTATAGCAGTGTTTTGACAGCCCGGAAAAATGAGAATCCGTATATGGAGTATCCGCTGCAACTGATCCGTGATTGTAGGATACCCATATTGAAGTATAAGGCTTTGTTTTTTGGAAACAGTGGTTACGCTGGTGCCTTAAAGGCTGTTCGGTTTATACAGGAAAACAACCTTTACTCCACAGAATACATAGAGAAACATATTATGCGAAAAAGTAAATCCGAAAAAGGCTGGATTGATTTTGAAGTGCTGGAGAAGTTTCAAAAGACACACCGGCGCATTTTTATCTATGGTTTTGGCACTTACGGAAAAAATCTTGGACTTTACTTTCAATACAGAGGTTGGGAGACAGAAGGTTTTCTGGTAACAAGCACGACTGAAAAAGACGGGCAGGCTATTCCGTTTGAACAGGCACAGATAGAAGCAGACGACGGAATCGTAGTTGCAGTCGGAAAGAGACAGATGTGCATGGAGATACAGGCGTATCTTCAAAACAAATGTAAAGAGGAACAGCTTTTATTTCCTAATCTATGATCTGTCAGATTGCTTTTTCATTTGCAGGAAAAATAGAATAAAGGATGCTAAGGGAGACATGGAAGCGATGGGAACCATCAATAAAAGAATCATCATATTTGGAAGTGGTCAATATGGGTATGATGCGCTCCTGTTTTTGGGGAGTGAAAATATAGACGTTTTCTGTGACAATAATCGCGCTTTGTCAGGAACAGAGAAGTACGGCAAGCCGGTTATCTCGTTTGAGGAGTTAAAAACAGAATACAGAGATACAGTTGTTGTGATCGCAGTGGCCGGGCATAATGCTTACATAATTGCCAGACAGTGTGAGGATGATGGGATATCGGACTATCTGGTCTACACATTTTTGCGGAAGCAGTTTCCCGATTACAACAGAGAAGATATGCTTGCATTTATAGATAATTCACAAAACAGGATGGGTGTCAGAAAGGATATTTATCTGGAGAAAATAAAAGAACTGGAACGGCAGGTGGCGTATTTTAAGTCCCATGTGGATATAAGAGATATGAAACCGGCAAGGGGAGAGCTAAGGAAAAAACAACTGACATGTGTGAAGAGAGCGACTGTGTTTTTTGAGAAAATAAGCGGACTGGAGATCAAACCGTTTTTGTGCTCTGGTAATCTGCTTGGATATGTCAGACATAATGGGTTTATTCCCTGGGATGACGATATGGATTTTATGTTGATCCGGGATGAATATGAAAAGTTGAAAGAATATTGCAGAATTCATCTTCTCACACAAAAGGAGTGGAATGAAAAGGAAGCTGGAGAAGGAAACGTGCCGGATGAGGCGATGGAATTTTATTACTGGATTTTATGGCATGACCATTTTTGCATTGTAGAGGTATTGGAAGATGGTTCCAGGGCTGGTATGGATTTCTTCTGCCTGGAATATTACGCTGACCACTATAGTCTGACAGAATTAAAGAAACTGTCTGAGAAGCTCAGCTCAGATTTGATTTCCATGAATACGGAAGGAGAAAAAATACGATATGTTGAAAATGTTCTTATAAAGAACAGGGAAAACGTCACGAAAGAGAGTAAGCAGATCTATTTTGGACTTGACAATATGGAAATAAAGAATCCCTATTATAGAGAACAGTATATACCACGTGAGGTGGTATTTCCTTTGCGGAAAGTTTTATGGGAGGGGGCGCATTTCTGGGTGCCTAATGACCCGGAGGAGTTTTTGTCTTATGAGTATGCAGCCCCCTGGGACTTTCCAGATGATGTAGGGATTCCTCTGCATTATAAGACAATTGGGGAGGATGAATAGAACAAAATGGAGCGGATCAGCGTTATAGTGCCTGTCTTTCATGGCAGAAAATACATAGACAGTATGATTGCACAGATAGAGAAATGTGCGGTAATGTGTTGTGGCGGGTACAGCCTGGAGCTGCTTTTCGTCAATGATGATCCAGATGAACCTATTGGAGCCAGGGCTTCGGAAAAAGTTGAAATAAAGGTAATTGAGACGGACGTAAACAGAGGGATTCACGGAGCCAGAGTACGGGGACTGGAGCGGTGCACAGGAGATTATGTGCTGTTTTTGGATCAGGACGACAGGATTGCGAGGGAGTATTTTGTGAGTCAGCTGGCGCATTTAGGAGATGCAGATGCTGCAGTCTGTAAACTGCTTCATGAGGGCAGACAGTTTTATGACATGAGGATGCCTTTTGAGCAGGTTATTACAAGGGAATTTATCATTTCTGTCAGGAATCCCATCATATCTCCCGGACAGGTCTTAATCAGAAAAAATAAAGTTCCGGTGGTTTGGAAAGAATCCAGACTAAGAAATAATGGTGCAGACGACTGGCTGCTGTGGTTATGTATGCTGGGAACAGATTCGGTGTTTGCATGCAATCCTGAGATTTTGTTTGAACATGTGGTGGAGGGAGGAAATGAATCCATCAATGTGGCACATATGATAGCGTCAGAACAAGAAATTTATGACGTGGCTATAGCGGCTGATATTTTTTCTTCAGAGGAGATTGAAAAGTTGAGGAAGGCTATACAGTCGGCGGCAGAAAGCCACATCAGACTGCTGACTAAGTTTCAGAAAATGTTTTTTATCTATGATGACTGGATGAGGCTGCAGGAACAGGGCCGGTATATACACACATATTTGAAAAGAATCGGGGTAGGCAGTGTTGCCATCTATGGGGATAGCTATATCGGAAAAAGACTGTGTCATAGTTTGCGGAATAACGGCGTGGAGGTACGTTACTTTATTGACAGAAACGCGTCATATTTGAAAGAGGACATTCCTGTATATCCGCTCCGGGAAGGGCTGCCGTCTGTGGATCTGATTCTTATTTCGCTGGTAGAAAGCATAAAAGATATTACAAAGGAACTTAAGATGTTGACTGAAGAAAAGATTTGCAGCATAGTTGAACTTTTGGCAGAAATAAGAGAAGAAGACTAAAAGGGATTGGTGTTTGGCTGGCAGGAGGGAAATGCAGCAATAAAATTCAGCTGCCGCATGCGGACTGAATTTGGGAAGGGGGATAGTGGGGAAATGAAACTGCTTGTGTTTGGTACAGGAGAGTATTACCAGCGGTTTAAGAAATGGCTTGTGAAAGAGGACATTGTGGCGCTGCTTGATAATTCGCCAGCAAAACAAAATACCGTTATAGATGGACATGAAGTGCTTTCACCTAAAGATGGAATTGAGAGAGAGTACGATGCGGTGATTGTCATGAGTTTTTATATCAAGGCGATGAGAAAGCAACTGATCGAGCTGGGTGTTTCATCGGAAAGCATTTATCATTTTTATGATCTGCGTAAGCTGATTGACTTGAAGAGAAACAAACAGAAAGTGCAGTTTTATGGAAATATTGCGCTTTTATCAACAGATCTGGCATTGGGAGGAACTGCTATTGCACTGTTTCAGATGGCAAAAGTTTTGAAACAGATAGGATATCCAATTGTCTTTGCTTCTATGATGGATGGACCGCTCAAAGAGTGGCTGGAAGAGTGTGGGATTCCGGTTATCATAGATCCTAATCTGCAGCTTGCAACAATGCGGGAGATAGAGTGGCTGTCCGATTTTCGCCTTATCATATGCAATGCTGTTAATTATTATTTGTTTTTATCGGAACGTGATCTGGGCATTCCTATGGTCTGGTGGCTTCATGACTCTTCTTTTTTTTATGATGGCGTGGACAAGGAAATTCTGCAGAAGATATCTACGGAAAACCTCACGGTTCTTGCGGTCGGACCGATTCCCGAGAAATCTATTCACCTAATTGTACCAAAGCTGCCCGTGGGACAACTTTTGTACGGAGTGGAAGACATAGTGGGAAGAGAGGGCAGTTCGCAGAGGACACATGCAGAGAGGAGGAATACACAGGGCAAAATCTGTTTTGTGACAATCGGCCATATAGAAGAACGGAAAGGGCAGGATATACTCCTGCAGGCAGTCAGCCTGCTGAAGAAAGAGGAGCGGCAGAAGGCGGTGTTTTATCTTGTAGGACAGGATACCTCGCTTCTGGCGGGGCAGGTCAAAGAGAAGGCAGTGTGTATGCCGGAGATTGTAATAACAGGGCCTGTAGGAAGAGAGAAGGTTGCAGAAATTTTAGATTGTGCGGACGTAATGGTCTGCCCGTCAAGAGAGGATCCCATGCCCACTGTGGCGGCAGAGGCAATGATGTACAGTGTGCCCTGTATTCTATCGAATGCAGCAGGGACTGCAGCGTACATAACCGAGGGTGAAAACGGGTTCGTTTTTCCTAATGGCGACGTTTGGGAATTGGTGAAAAAGCTCAGATGGTGTATAGAAAATCGAAGCAGACTGGCACAGATGGGTGGAGAAGCACGGAGAGTCTATGAAGAGAACTTTTCAATGGATGTGTTTGAAGCAAATGTAAGACAGGTTGTGGAGCGCGTTTTATGATGTATTGAAGAAAATGATACAGGAGTGATATAAAATAATGAATTTAGCAATCTACGGCGCCCAGGGCTACGCCCTCGCCGTGTACGAAGCAGTCACAACTTTATACCCGAAGCGGGAGATATCCTGCTTCCTTGTGACGCACATGGAAGGCAATGCCCCTGTCCTGGGCGGCATTCCCGTGAAGACAGTGGCAGACTATGCGGCGGCGCTTTCCGGGGAAGGGAAACGGCAGGTGGAAGTCCTCATCGCAACTCCGGAACAGGTACAGCCGGTCATCGAGGAGACGCTGGAAAACTACGGGTTCCGCCACCACAGGCGGCTCACTTTTGCCCGCCATGCGGAGCTGATGAAGCTGTTCCATGCAAGGATGGGGAGGTTCCTGCCCCTCGCCGCGCTGCCGGTAGGATGCCGTATGCCTTTTATCAGGACGTACATGGCGAAATCCCATGTGGACAGGCCCCTCAGGGACAGCGGCAGTCTGCCGGATTATGTGTTCCCGGTCCAGGCCGGCGCCGCCTGCTGTGACGTGCGGGTGGCTGACCTTGCGGACAACACCGGGGAGCATATCTCGGACAGGAACGGGAACTACTGTGAGCTGACGGCGCTTTACTGGATATGGAAGAACAAAATGGACACAGGCGGCTGTGCGGACGGTGAGGAGGGACAGTATTACGGGCTGTGCCAGTACCGGCGTGCATTTGAGTTTGGGGAGGACGATCTGCTGCGGCTTTTGGACAATGATGTGGATGTGGTGCTGCCCTATCCGCTCCCCTATGAGCCGGACATCCATGCCCACCACGAAAGGTACATAAAGGAAGCGGACTGGCAGGCATTGCTTCGGGCGCTTTCTGAATTACAGCCTGAGTACGCGGCGGATTTCCCTGAAATACTTTCGCAGCGGTATCTGTATAATTACAATGTGATTCTCGCAAAGAAGAGTGTGCTGCGGGATTACTGTGCGTGGCTGTTTCCGATTCTGATGCGGACGGAGGAGCTGAGCGCCCCGAAGGGGTGTGAGAGGAGCGACAGGTATCTGGGATATATGGGGGAGACACTGGAGACGCTCTATTTTATGAAGAATGCGGGGCGGCTGAATGTGGTGCATGGGGCGTGCAGACTGCGGACATAAAACGTTATTCCGTTCAAAATCATCGTTGACTTTTCCAAATAATTTCTATACAATAAACCCATCAGAGAAATTCTAACAGAGGTGCATTCCGCACGTTCAGGACAGTTTCTGTCGGATTTTTCTATTATACTGACAACAGAAGATACGGCAGGAACTGAGACGTGCCCCTTTTGAATGCATATGGCGCTTGGACAGATCAAGAGGTGGATGCTATCATGCAATGCAGGGAGCATTTACATATTTTTGCCGCAATGCTAAAATAATTTTAACATAGGCTGGGGAAGAAACAACGGAGGTAACGGTATGAAACGCAGATTCAACGTGACAGGTTCCTGCACTCCGCAGAGACATTACATGGTAAGGCTTGATGACAGGCTGAAAAAGATTAAGCAAAATTTTGTTGATTATGGCAGCTACTTTGTCATCAACAGGGGACGCCAGTACGGCAAGACGACAACACTGAAAGCGCTGGAGGACTATTTGTCCGAAGAATACATTGTTGTTTCTCTTGATTTTCAGATGCTTGGAACTGAGGACTTCGCGGATGAGGCAAGGTTTTCGTCTGCTTTTTTGGATGTGTTCATCAGGGAGTGTGAACTTGGCAGCATTGACGGCGCGGATGAACTGTTAAAACCGTTAAGAGAGCTTGCCCGGGGAAACGGATATGGTTTAAAGGTGATGTTTATGACTCTCAGCGGCGTTTGCGGAAACAGCAGAAAGCCGATTGTACTGATGATTGATGAGGTAGACAGCGCGTCAAACAATCAGGTGTTTATTGAGTTTCTGGCACAGTTGCGGAGCTATTATTTAAAGCGAGATAAGACTCCGATCTTCCATTCGGTAATCCTTGCGGGCGTATATGATATCAAAAATTTGAAGCTGAAGCTTCGCCCGGATTCGGAGCATCAGTATAACAGCCCATGGAATGTGGCCGCGAAATTTAATATTGACATGAGCTTTTCGGTGAAACAGATATCGTCCATGCTGGCGGAATATGAGGAGGATCAGCATACGGGTATGGATATCCCTGCGATAGCGGATGAAATTTATCAGTATACTTCGGGATATCCGGTGCTCGTTTCCGCCATATGCAAATGTATCGATGAGGAGCTTCCCGAGGATGATGCGTTTGGGAACGCGGCGTCCGCGTGGACCAAGGACGGCGTGGCGAAGGCGGTAGAAATGATACTGAAAGAAAGCTCGCCGCTGTTTGAAAGTCTTGTCAAGCAGCTCGATATTTATAAAGAACTTCGAGATATGATAGAAGACATCATATACTGCGGGAGAAAAATAACGTTCAGCCCTGAGCAAAAATCCATAAATCTTGGGCTTATGTTTGGGTATTTGAAAGAGGAAAACGGTCATGTGACAATAGCCAACAGGATGTTTGAAATGTGTCTGCTCAATCTGTTTATGGCGGAGGAATCGAGAGGCGATGTCTACGCCCGGGGCGGCAGCGACAGGATTGGTTTTATCAGAGACGGAATGCTCGACATGGAGCTTGTCCTCAAAAAATTTGTGGAATATTTTACGGAAATCTGCGGGGATAAGGATGAGAGATTCATCGAAAAACAGGGGCGGAAGATTTTCCTTATTTATTTAAAACCGATCATAAACGGCACGGGAAATTATTACATCGAGGCCGAGACGCGGGATGAGAGGAGGACGGACGTCATTGTGGATTATAAGGGTGAGCAGTTTATTTTAGAGTTAAAAATCTGGCACGGGAACGAGTACAATGAGAGGGGAGAAAAGCAGCTTGCCGAGTATCTTGACTATTACCATAAAGACAAGGGCTATATGCTGAGCTTCAATTTCAATAGGAACAAGGAAATTGGAGTAAAGAGAATAGAAGCAGGCGATAAGACAATCGTGGAGGGTGTCGTGTGAGCAACGCGAAAGCGGCATTCTCCACAGCGATTTGAGATGTTGATATTGTATACAGGGAAAGAGAGTGTGAAATGGGAGCAGAGTTAAATGCAGTCGCAATCATCACGGCCCGGGGCGGCAGCAAGCGCATTCCGGGGAAAAATATCAGGGAGTTTATGGGGAAACCAATGCTGGTATACGGCATCGAAGCGGCGCTGCAATCGGGCATATTTCGTGAAATCATGGTCTCTACCGACGATGAGGAGATTGCGCGGATTGCGCGGGATGCGGGAGCAGCGGTTCCTTTTATGAGAAGCGAGGAGACGTCGGGCGATTTTGCCACCACGGACGATGTGCTGATGGAAGTGCTTCGTAACTTTGAGGAGCGGGGTGAGACGTTTGACTATATGGCGTGCATTTATCCGACGGCCCCTTTTGTGACAGCGGAAAAGCTGAGAGAGGCAATGGAACTTCTGGTGGAGCAGGGGGCTTCCGGGGTGATGCCGGTGGTGCGCTACTCGTTTCCGCCTCAGCGTGGCATGGCGGTCCGGGATGGAAAACTTGTGTACTGCTATCCCGAAAACGCGATGAAACGGTCGCAGGATCTGGAGCCTGTGTACCATGACAGCGGACAGTTTTACTGTTATCATGTGAAGCGGTATCTGGCATGCGGGGGCGATCTGCCGGACGGATATCTGCCCATTATCGTGCCGGAGACGGAGGTGCAGGATATTGACAATCCGTCCGATCTGGCGCTTGCGGAGATGAAATTCCGAATGATGCGGGAGAATCGTGAGCGGTGAGAGAAATGCATTGCGGCAAGCGGATGTGCATTTTGTGAGTGACGACATGCGCTGCAGGCAGGGCGTGGTTAAAAAATGTCGATATATTTGGGAAGGAATAGAGACGCCTGGTTGGCGGGGAGAGAAAATGAAACAAGATAAAATAAAAATCGGCAGCCACATGATCGGGGAAGGCGAGCCGACCTACATCGTGGCGGAGATGTCTGCCAATCATCTGCAGGATTATGACAGGGCCGAAGCGATTATACGGGCTGCGAAAGAGGCGGGCGCGGATGCGGTGAAGCTGCAGACCTACACGGCGGACACCATTACGATGGACTGCGATAACGAATACTTTCGGATCACGCAGGGAACGATCTGGGACGGCATGACCTGTTATGAATTATTTCAGGAAGCGCATACGCCGTGGGAATGGCAGCCGAAGCTTATGAAGCTGGCCAATGATTTGGGAATGGATTGTTTTTCCTCACCCTTTGATTTCACCGCAGTGGATTTTATGGAGGAGATGAACATGCCGGCCTACAAGATCGCTTCTCCTGAAATTTGGGATATTCCCCTGATTCGTAAGATTGCAAGACTGGGAAAGCCTGTCATCATGGCTACGGGACTTGCCTACCTGGAGGATATTGAGAGGGCGGTGAAAACGTGCAGGGAGGAAGGAAATGAGCAGATCATACTTCTGAAATGCACGGCTACTTATCCAACGCCCTACGAGGACATGAATGTCAGGGTGATTCCCCATATGGCGGAGACGTTTGATTGTCTGACGGGGCTTTCCGACCACAGTATGGGTTCCGCGGTGGCGGTTGCCTCAGTGGCGCTCGGTGCGCGGATGGTGGAGAAGCACTTTACGCTCTCAAGGGCGGACGGCGGGCCTGACGGAGCCTTTTCCATGGAGCCTGCGGAGTTTAAGCAGATGGTGGACGAAATCCGTATTGTAGAGAAAGCGCTCGGCAGGGTGACTTACAAATTGACGGAAAAGCAGGAGAGAAGCCGGGAGGAGGGACGCTCCCTCTTTATTACGGAAGATATCAAAAAGGGAGAGACTTTCACGGAAAAAAATCTGCGTTCTATCCGTCCGGCGTTCGGTATGGCTCCGATGTATTATGAGGAGGTGCTGGGCAAAAAGGCGCGCTGCGATATTTCCCGGGGGACGCCGATGGACTGGAAGTTTGTGGAGTAAATGCCGATTCATGAGGCCGGGAAAGACGATGGGGATCAGCTGTCAGGCGGGGACGGATTTACGCGGGAAAATATTGGACTTATGCCGGTAGATTATGGTGTGGGTGCGTTTGGGTGGAGAAAAGCGAAGTGGAAGAAAAGCAGAAAAAAATGATGATTTTAGGCGCGAGTGCGCTGCAGGTTCCGGCAATAAAAGAAGCGAAAGAGCTGGGTTATCAGATTATTCTGGTGGATTATGACGAGAATGCGGTGGGTTTTGCGCTGGCGGATGTAAAGCTGGTGGTGAGTACGTTAGATCAGGACGAGGTTTACCGGCAGGCGCTCATTTACCGACCCGACGTGGTGATGACTTCCACCAGCGACGGCCCCGTGCGGACGGCGGCTTACGTCAATGAAAAGCTGGGAAAGCGGCCGGATCTGTCCTATGAGAACGCGCTCTGCGCCACCATAAAAAGTAAAATGAGAGACCGTTTAAAGGAATGCGGGGTGCCGATACCGGAATACTATGCGGCTGCGGATTACGAGGCGTTTTCCGAGGCGGTGGACAAGCTGGAAGGGGATTGCATCGTGAAGCCGGCGGACAATGCGGGGAGCCGTGGCGTGGTGCATATGGATTATAAAGTGCATCAGGGGGAGCAGCTGGAGTATGAGACGCTTGCACGCAAAGAGAGTGCGGAAAGAATGGCGGCATATTATAGGGCGATATACCACTACAGCAGGGGAAATGCCCGAAATGGCACGGTTATGGTGGAGGAATACATGCACGGCCCGGAGGTCAGCGTGGAAATGATGGTGATAGAGGGCGAACCGCATATCCTCACGATTACGGACAAGTTTATCACGCCGCCGCCCTATTTTGTGGAGCTGGCACACTGTGAGCCGAGCAGGCTGGATGAGGAAACGCAGGGGCGGATACGGGAAGTAGCGGTGCAGGCGGTCAGGGCCATCGGTATTGAAAATGCGCC
>OFGL01000458.1_pt1 | contig 35927 bp, 25 predicted proteins | sample 1521801 | NCBI WGS metagenome assembly OFGL01 (sample SAMEA3504085, study PRJEB24116) | mouse gut metagenome | biome: mouse gut; feature: mouse-associated habitat; material: faeces | place: Denmark | collected 2011 | reverse complement strand
TTTTTTCAGTATTACGCCGGAACAAATGACTGCGGCAATCCCCACGAAAAATGCGCTAAACGACACCCAGCCGGAATTATGGAAAAACGCCCCTGCAATTAACGCAATAATCGGAAGCTTTGCTCCGCATGGAATGAACGTTGTCGTCATTACAGTCATTTTACGGTCTCTGTCCTGCTCAATCGTCCTTGACGCCAGAATGCCGGGAACGCCGCATCCTGTTCCAATCAACATAGGAATAAAAGATTTTCCCGACAGCCCAAATTTACGGAAGATGCGATCCATTATAAATGCAACCCGCGCCATATATCCACACCCTTCCAGAAACGCGAGGAAGAAAAACAAGACAAACATTTGCGGCGTAAATCCAAGCGTTGCGCCCACGCCGCCTACAATTCCGTCTAAAACAAGCCCTTTTAGCCAGCCCGCGCAATTTACCGCATCAAGCGCCCCTTCCACAAGCTTTGGAACGCTTGCCGCTTCCATGCCAAATAGAGAAAACCCATCGCCAAATACGCCGTCATTCACCCAATCTGTCGCCCATGACCCGATAGTCGACACAGACACATAATACACCAGCCACATAATGGCCGCAAAAATCGGCAGAGCTAAAATTCTATTCGTTACAATTCTGTCAATTTTATCTGAAATTGTCAAGGATTGCGTCCTGCTTTTCGTATAGCATTCCCCGATCACCGAGGAGATATATTCATACCGCTCATTTGTAATAATGCTTTCCACATCGTCGTCAAACGCCTGCATCAGCGTTTCAATTTCCTTTGCCACATCGGGAAGGCGGCTAATCTGCCCGCCAATTTTATCGTCCCGCTCCAACAGTTTTATTGCGAAAAAACGCTTCTGTCCCTCCGGTATTTCAGATCCAAGTTTTTTTTCAACAGACAAAACCGCTTTTTCCACCTGTTCTTGAAACTGACATACCCTAGCCGTTTTCTCTTTTTTCTTTGCCAGGCTAACCGCTTTATTTGCCGCCTTTTCAATCCCAGTTCCCTTTAAAGCAGAAATTTCCACTGCCTCACAGCCCATTTTCTTCCCCAGTTTATCTATATGGATCTGGTCTTGGTTTTTTTCCACTAAATCCATCATATTCACTGCCAGTACAACCGGAATGCCAAGCTCCATAATCTGTGTGGACAAATACAAATTCCGCTCCAAATTCGTGCCGTCTACAATATTCAAAATGACGTCCGGCCTCTCTGTAATCAGATAATTTCTTGCAACAACTTCTTCTAACGTATACGGAGAAAGAGAGTATATCCCCGGCAAATCCACGATTGTCACATCTTTCGCGCCCTTTAATTTGCCCTCCTTCTTTTCTACCGTAACTCCCGGCCAGTTTCCGACAAATTGGTTCGATCCGGTCAACGCATTAAACAATGTCGTTTTCCCACAGTTTGGATTTCCTGCCAACGCTATTTTTACACCCATAACCTGATTCCTTTCTTTGATCAATTTACACAGCAGCTTCACCGGTTAGCGGCAGAGCTGCAAATAAAACTTATGCCACCCAAAACGTCCGCCACTTTTTCTTCTCTGTGTCGGTATGTTTACGCTATCAAATATTAGTCAAAACTAACTTTCTATGAAAAAAAATTTACTCCACCTCTATCAGCTCTGCATCCACTTTTCTCAAAGATAATTCGTATCCCCTTACAGTAACTTCCAGAGGATCCCCAAGAGGCGCAGCCTTCCTTACAAGAATATCCACTCCTTTCGTAATTCCCATATCCATAATCCTCCTTTTCACCGGACCTTCGCCGGAAATCTTTTTCACCTTTACCGCCTTGCCACATTCCATTTCCCGTAATGTCATCATGCCCCTCCTTATACCAAAATTTTATTCGCCATATCCTTTCCGATTGCAATTCTGGAATCCTTCACATTCACTATTATATTCCCACCTATTTCCGAAACCACCGTCACCGAACCCCCGGCAACAAAGCCAAGCTTTTCCAAAAACCGCCTCGTCTCCTCTTTTCCTCCTACTTTGCGGATTATATTGCATTCCCCTTCCTGCGCCATAGATAACGGCATACGCATCCCCCTTTCTCAGTTCATTTTCTCTTTATCTTTGTAGTTAGTATATACTAACATAGATTAGCTGTCAAGAACTTTCTTGTTTTTTTGAATGCTGACATACAAATAAATTAGTGATTACAAGCAGTAAAGCTTCCAGCCATTCATTCATAATTCAATCATTTGCCATGATCTTCCTGCCTGCCCCGCCAATAGGAACGAACATTTTTGTTCCACAATGCTTCCAATACCTTAAATGCAATGTTTAAAACACGAATCTATTTGGTAAAAAAAGGGATTTATCCCATAAACATATTCGTCCAATCCCTGCTGGATTTATAAAAATCTGTTAAAATTGAAGCGCCGAACCATTTCCTTTAAGAATACTGTGTTTAAAACTGCATATCAATACGAAACAAAATGTTACGTTTTCTCTCACTTAAAGTACGCTTGACATAGAAGCGTTTATCAACACAAAAATCGACATGGGAACATTGTCAATTCATAAAAACATTCGAACTGATTATATTTTTTAAAAAGATATGAGACCATTTCCCTTCCTCAATCATCTAATTAGTGTAAATGCAAAAAAGCTGGCCGGCGGAAAGGATACTATGAATAAAGAACAATTAGGAGAACTCATTCTTGCCTCTGAGGATACGTTATACCATGTGGCAAAAACACTTCTGGGCAATGACGCAGACTGCGCAGATGCGATACAGGAAAGCATTGTCAAAGCGTTTACTAAACTTCATACGCTTCGGCAAGATTCCTACGCAAAGACATGGCTGATAAAAATACTGATTAATGAATGCTATGCCCTTATGCGTCGGGAAAAGCGCCTTGTATCTTTAGAAGAATACCATGAAACTGCCAAAGAACCGGAAGATTATTCTGATTTGTATGAAGCAGTCAGACAGCTTCCAACAGACATTCGAATCTGTATCATTTTATACTATCTGGAAGGATACAGCGTGAAAGAAACGGCAAAAATGCTTGGAATTACGGAAAGCGCCGTAAAAAACCGTCTTGCGCGGGCAAGAAACCGGATGCGCAGGGAACTCGGACAGGCAGTGACGTAAGAAGCGTATCCGAATAGAAAGAAATGGAGGAACAACTATGGAATTTGAAAATTTAAAATATGATTTTCCAAAAATGCCGGAGGAGATGAAAATTATGGTGGAAAAAGAAGTGAAAAAACAACTGCAAACGAAACAGACTTCCTATAAAGGCAGACGCATGGGCAAAACCATTGCCGCCTCTTTAGCGGCAATCCTGTTTTGCGGAACTACGGTATTTGCCGGAGTAAGCATCTACCAACTACAGCAAAAACAGACAGGGACGCATGGCGTCAGTGTCTCAGTGACAGGCGATGAGCGTAATTCAGAAAATGCCACAGACGATACAAAAAGCAACGGGAAAGCCCTTTCTATCCCGAATGTAAAATTGGAAATCGGCTATCTTCCAGATGGCATGATGGAAACGGAAAGGGGGAAATACAGTTTTGAAGATTCCCTGAATAAGGGCGGCATAAGCATGAGATTTTACCGTATGGATACCGGAGATGACGCATTTGAAGCGGAACATGACGATGTGCTGTCCAGTGAAGAATTTACTGCGAATGGACGCAAAGGGATCTACCTAACCTACCCCAACTTATACCCGGATGAGATTACTTTTAACCAGAGAATCTATGTCGCATATACAGACGTTCATTATGTAATGGAGTTATATGCCGCTTCAGACGTCAGCAAAGAAGAAGCCATGAAAATCGCGGAAAATATAAATTTAATCCCGGCCAAAGATTCGGAGAAAGATGCGTTTGTAATTGCTGAAAACTGGAGCGACTGCCTGAATAACCAAAAAGAGCAAGCCGAAGGGGAAGAAGCTAAAACCATTACTTCTATCTCTAAAGAAGATATGAAAAACATTCACGCAATCGGCGAAAGTTTTCCAATAGACGGCTCCACCCTCTTAGCAAAAATATCTAATGTAGAAATATCCGATACGATCAGCCTGTTAGACGCCGCCCAGACAGATGAAACCCTCCGAAATGAAACAGACGAAAATGGCAGCCTGCGTCCGGCTACGATACAATATATAAAAGATGGAGACGCCGATTCCCTGAGCGAAGAAGTAAAGACCCGTCAAGCCAGACAAAAACTGGTTTATGCCACAGTGGAATATACGAATACCGGTGAAGAGCCGCTCACAGACGTCCTATTTTTTGGGGATATGCCCCGCATTCATGAAAATGACGGGCAAATGCAGATTTTAACAGAAGAAGACTCCACGGAAAAGGGAGACTGGGACAGAATTGTCAATCATGGATTGTCCTATATGTGGGAAATGATTTATTATGACGTACATGGAGGAGAACGGGGAAATAATTATATTGCGCGCATAAACCCCGGCGAAACGGCAGTTGTCCATATGGCTTGGATTGTCATGGAAGATGAGCTTGAAACATTATTTATCAGCTTAAACCCCTCTGGCGGCTGCGAATTTACAGATTCTGCGCTTGAAACAGGCTATGTAGATATCCGTCAATAAAAACAATATCCCGCGGCAAGATCCGTATCGACGGAACTATGCCACGGGATATTTTATATGCGAATCCCCTTAAAACAGCCAACAAACGTTTTGCTGTCTGCCAACACTGTAAATTTAGGAACGCCTTAACCGGAATCTATGTACAGCCACTTTCAATTCTTCTGCCTGACGGTTCAGCTCTTGCGCGGAAGCGACAGATTCCTGAGCCGTAGCCGCATTTGTCTGTACGACATCTGAAATCTGTTCCATGCCTAACTTTAACTGCTGGAGTGAATGCGACTGCTGCATAGCAGAATCAGCAATTTTCTCAATCTTTTCCGTAGCCACTTGCGCGCTTCCCACCAATGCGGTCAAAGCCTCTGTCGTATCCTTGGAAAGAGCCGTCCCATATTCCACTTGTTTAATTGACTTCTCAATCAAATCTGTAATGTCCTGCGCAGACACCGCGCTCTTATTGGCAAGATTTTGCACTTCACCCGCAACAACGGCAAATCCTTTTCCCGCCTCACCCGCGCGCGCGGCTTCCACGGAAGCGTTAAGCGCAAGGATATTCGTCTGGAATGAAATATCCTCAATCGTCTTAATAATGCCGCCAATTTTATTGGAAGATTCCGAAATATCCATAATCGCTGACGTCAGCTCTGTCATCTTTCCACTGCTAAGCTGAAGATGTTTCATCGCATCTGCTGAAGCGTCTTTTGCAATGTTTGCATCTTCTGAGGTAGTGTCTAACTGGAATGAAATATCCTTAATGCTTGCCGAAAGCTCCTCCACAGCCGATGCCTGTGAAACAACTCCGTTTGAGAGCACTTGCGCTGCGCTTGTCATGCGTTCTGACTGCTGCGTCACCTGCCCTGCCGTCCGGTTAATCTGGAACAGCGCCTGATTTAAAGCATCTAAAATCTGGGAAAGCGCATTTTGAATCGGCAAAAATTCCCCACGGTAATCAATGTCAATAGACAGATCCATATTCCCTTTTGCCATTTCCGCCAGCTTCTGGTCAATGTCATTTATGTATTTTTTCAATTCCCGTTTTGTTTCGTGGATTGAGGAAACGAGCATACCCATTTCAGAAGTATCGGATTCTAAAGAAAACTCTGAGGAAAGATTCCCGTCCGCAATTTTCCCCATCTGGTTTTTCACGGCAATCACCGGACGGAGTATTTTTCTTTTGGTATAAATCATATTGATCAACTGTAAAATTCCCACTAACGAAACTGCGACAATCATCGCGATACGCAGAATGCCCGTCTCGTTTTGCAGCCTCTCAACCCTGCTTAATGTCCTGTTGTCAAGCGTCTCTAAAAACTGATTCTTCAATGCAGTGATTTCACCGATGGATTGATTATAAGCATCTCCATAGACATAATTCACCGCTTCAGCGCCATTTCCCTGCTGCGCCTTTTCCATTGCCTGTTCTTCTAACGGAACTAAAGAGTTTGAAATCGCAGACATTTCCTCAATCATCTTTTGTTCTTCCTGCGTAATTCCAATTTCCTGCATGGCTTCAATGCCTAAATCCCTGTTCTTTAGAGTATTTATCTCGTTCCAGTAATTGTCATAATGCTCCTGCTTTCCGGTTGCCGAAAACGCCCTGACTTCGTTTGTCAAATAAGAAGAACCATTCATAAAACGGTTCGCATTATATGTCAGCTCATACCGTTCTTTATTCGCAGCGTTTAAGTCCCGGTTTACTTTTCCGTAAATCGAAAGGGAAACTGCCATAAATACCATTGAAAGGATCGATACTCCATTCAAAATAAAAGTTAAAACCGACTGATTCATCGCTTTTTTCATCCAACTGCCCCTCCTGCTTTCCTATTTCCGTGATTGAGATTGTTTCTTATTGTAACACACGATCCGCTCTCTTGTAAACAGTCAGGAATTACCTATTCTAAAAATCCTTCCCGCCCTTTTTATATGGAAATAACCCTGTAAATCCATGCTCCGCCAAAGCGGCTGTAAAAGAAATGGATTTCCATTACAACTTATTGTTTAACTTGACGAATCTGGTAACATAAAGTAAGATATAACTAGATATTTTTAACAAATATAAGAAGTACAGAGGGGAGAATTATGGAAACAAAAAGCCAATCTTATCAGTTAAAAAAAATTATCCGGCAATCCGTAATTGCAATTATCGCGGGAGCAATTTTACTGCTAGCGTCTGTCGGGACAAATCTCTTTATGAGCCATGTGACGGACGAAGAACTTGAAACAACTACTTTTCTAAACCAATACCGTCTGGGTTCGAAAGCTTTAACCGCCGCCGTACAGACCTATGCCGTCACTGCAAACCAGACCTGCTACGATGCCTACATGAAAGAACTCAATGAGGACAAAACCCGTGACATCGCATGGGCAGGGCTTGAAAAAAATGACATAAAAGAAGAAGAATGGACCTTGTTAAACCAAATCGCAGATCTTTCTAACAGCCTTGTCCCTTTGGAAGAACAAGCTTTAGAACAGGCAAAATCCGGCAATACCAAATCCGCCATTTCGTATGTGTTCGGAGACGAATATGAAAGCTCTATCCAAACCATCAGCTCACTGACAGACAACGCCATCGACCAAATCCAAAACAGAGTAAGCAAATCCAAATTACGGCTGCGTCTGTTCCAGATTATCGTTGAACTAATGTATATCGCTTCCTTCGCCTACTTAATTTTCCAGATTATAAAAATAGTAAAATTTTCCAGAAAAGAGCTGCTTGAGCCGATTATAAGCGTGTCCGATCAGATGATCCTGCTTTCCGAGGGGAATTTCCATGCAGATTTTGAAATGGAAATCAACGAAAGTGAAGTCGGCAAAATGGTCGGCGCCATTGCCCAAATGAAAGAAAACATCATTGGCATGATACTTGAAATTTCCGACATCTTAGAACAGATGGGCGACAGCAACTACTGTTTTGAAATGCATCAGGCATACGTCGGGGAATTTGGGCAGATTAGAGAATCTTTCTTAAAAATCAGCGCAAAAATGCGTGAAACCATGGTGACGATACGGGAAGTGTCCCAGCAAATTGACAGCGGCTCAGAACAACTTGCCTGCGCCGCCGTTGATTTAGCAGAAGGAAGCACAGAACAGGCCGGCAAAGTATCCGACTTAGTCAACCTAATGGACGTTCTCTACCAAAGCATGGAAAACAGCGCGCGCGAAGCGACCGCCACTGTAAATCTTGCATCAAGCGCAAGCCAAGTCCTTATTGCCGGAAACGCCAAAATGCAGGAATTAAAAGATGCGATTGGAGAAATCAGCAAATGCTCAGAAGAAATTGGGGAAATCATTGGCGCAATCGAAGCCATTGCTTCTGAAACAAACCTGCTTTCCCTGAATGCATCGATTGAAGCCGCGCGCGCCGGAGAAGCCGGAAGGGGATTTGCCATTGTTGCCGGACAAGTCAAAAATCTTGCCGACGAATCCGCAAAAGCAGCCGGAGAGACAAACAAACTGATCGAACGGACGATTCTTGCCGTTGAAAGAGGCATTGCCATCGCAGATGAAGCAGCCGAAAATATGACGGAAGTTATGAAAGGCGCAAAACAGGCAACGGAAAAAATGGAGCAGACTTCACAAAACCTTACCAACGACGTCAGCAATATGCAGCGGATCAATGAAAACATCGTCCGCGTTGCAGAAATCGTAGACAACAACTCTGCAACCTCAGAAGAAACAGCCGCCGTCAGCGAAGAACAGAAAGCCCAAGTAGAATCGATGGTAAGCCTTGTAGACAAATTTAATATATAATGTTACTATTAGGAGACAGCAAATATAACATTTATAGGAGGTTATTATGGATTACGCAAAAGAATATGAGCAGAAACTTGTAAGCGCAGAAGAAGCAGTAAAAGTCATTAAATCCGGCGACTGGGTCGATTACGGCTGGTGTAACGCAACCGTAGACGCTTTGGACAAAGCATTAGCTAAACGGACGGACGAGCTGAAAGACATTAACCTAAGGGGCGGTATTCTCCTAAAGACGCCCGCCGTTTTTGAACGGGAAGATTCAGGAGAGCATTTTACATGGAACTCATGGCATATGTCCGGCATTGAACGTAAATTAATTGCCCGCGGCTGCGCATATTATGCGCCAATCCGATATTCCGAACTGCCGCGTTACTACCGTGAATCAGACACGCCTGACGACGTAGCGATGTTTCAGGTTTCTCCAATGGATGCGCATGGATATTTCAATTTCGGGCCAAACGCTTCCCATATGATGGCGGTATGCGAAACCTCTAAAAAAATCATTGTTGAGGTCAACCAAAATATGCCGCGCTGTCTTGGCGGTTTTGAAAACACCGTCCATATTTCAGACGTTGACTTTATTGTCGAAGGGGAAACCCCGCCTATCGGAGAATTAGGTTCAGGCGGCGCGCCAACCGACGTCGATATTGCAGTTGCAAAATTAATCGTAGAAGAAATTCCAAACGGCGCATGTTTACAGCTTGGCATTGGCGGCATGCCAAATACAGTCGGCTCTATGATTGCAGAATCCGATTTAAAAGACCTCGGCGTTCACACGGAAATGTACGTTGACGCTTTTGTCGACATTGCAAAAGCCGGAAAAATTAATGGGTCAAAGAAAAATATCGATCGTTTCCGCCAAGCCTTTGCATTTGGATGCGGAACGAAAAAAATGTACGACTATATAGACGACAACCCGGAACTCCTCAGCGCCCCAGTAAGCTATACAAATGACATACGCTCCATTTCCGCTTTGGATAACTTTATTTCCATTAACAACGCAGTGGATTTGGATTTATTTGGCCAGATCAATGCCGAGTCGGCCGGAACGAAACATATCAGCGGAGCAGGCGGGCAGCTTGATTTTGTGCTGGGAGCTTATCTTTCCAATGGCGGGAAAAGCTTCATCTGCTGTTCTTCTTCCTTTAAAACCAAAGACGGGCAGTTAAAATCCCGTATTTTACCTACGTTAAATCCCGGATCGATTGTAACGGACACACGCGCAAACGTCCATTACATTGTAACGGAATACGGAAAAGTCAATTTAAAAGGACTTTCCGCATGGCAGCGCGCAGAAGCCTTAATTTCGATTGCGCATCCTGATTTCCGCGATGAATTAATTACAGAAGCGGAGAAATTAAAGATTTGGCGCAGGAGCAATAAATAAACCCTGTTTTTCAATCCAAAAACGCAATCTTTTATCATAAACCTCTATTCCATTCAGAACCGCCGCTCTTTGAAACGCAGAATCTGAACTGGAACAGGGGTTTTTCTTTCTGTACTCCAAATTCCAAGACTTCCAAAGACTGCATACAGTAAAAAATGAAAAATAGTAAAATTTTTTATTTTGTTTGAAACTTTTCCGTTACGCCTTACGTCTAATTATTAGAAAACGAAAAACAGGAGGCGAAAAACTTGAAACGATTATCAAGGCAAAAGACGAAAGAAAAAGCGGTGGAAACGCTTCTTCTTACAAACTACAATCAGTATTACCGTTTGGCATACAGTTATGTCCACAATGAAAATGACGCTTACGACATTGTCCAAAACGCCGCTTATAAAGCAATTAAAAACAGCGGCTCATTAAAACAGGAAAATTTTGCGTCTACTTGGCTGTACCGTATCGTCATAAATGAAATTTTTACATATTGCAGACAGCAAAAAACACTTTCATTAGAAGATGCTAAAGAAACTTATGCGGAAGATTCCTACGAAGACCTTGACTTAAAGCGGGCGCTGGAACATTTACCCGAAAATGACCGCATGATTGTAGAATTAAAATATTTTGAGGATATGAAACTAGAGGAAATCGCAGACATTCTAGAAGAAAACATCAATACCGTAAAAAGCCGTCTTTACCGAAGCCTAAAGAAATTAAAGGTGATGATTGAAGGAGAATGGATATATACAGAAAGCACAAATCAGGAGGTTCTCAATGCGTAATAGGAAAGAAGAATTGAATCAAATGAAACAGGATTACCAAAAACCAAATATGTCACCGGAACAAATTAAAAATCTGAAAGCCACGATTGAAAAAGCAAAAAAAAGCAACCGCAAAGTATTTAAAACGATTGCGGCCGCCGCCGCGTCAGTTGTTCTACTGCTTACCGTCCTGCCAAACGCCTCCGGCGATCTTGCCTATGCGATGAGCCGGATTCCAATTCTTTCGAAATGGGTCGAGGTAGTGACCTTTCGGGATTACAAGTACGAAAGCGAGCGAAATAACGCCGACATTCAAGTGCCGGAAATTGTTCCCCAGATTCCGACAGAAACAGCCAACGGGACGGAACAAACTGATGCCGCGCAGAAAAAAGTCCAGAAAACTGCGGAAGAAATCAATGCGGAGATCAAAACGATTACGGATCAGCTAATTAAAGAATTTAAGGAATTTGCCGAAGATCAAGAAGGGTACCAAGACGTTCATGTAGACTCCGAGGTCATTGCCACTACAGAACAGTATTTCACTTTAAAACTGAACTGCTACCAAGCTTCCGGAAGCGGCGCGGAATGGAATTATTTTTACACGATTGACTTAGAAACAGGGGAACGCTTAAAGTTAAGCGGCTTATTTACAGAAGACAGCGACTATATTACGGCAATCAGTGAAAATATCAAACAGCAGATGAAAGAGCAGATGGCTAAAGATGAAAATTTATTCTATTGGGTCGATAACAAAGATATGCCGGAATTAAATTTTGAAAAAATTACGGACGAAACACAGTTTTACCTCAATAATAACGGGGAAGTTGTTATCTGCTTTAACGAAGGCGATGTAGCTCCGATGTATATGGGATGCAGAGAATTTGTGATTCCTAATGATGTATTAAAAGCAATTCGGAAATAACGCGCAAAAACCAAATCCATAGATCTTAAAAACGCCGCTTATCGTCATAGAGCCCGCTCCATCGGGCGAACAGATATAAGCGGCGTTTCTTTAAAAACAGCCAGATTTAATTCCCAATCTCTTTTTCCCCTGAAATAATATCAATAATCCTTTGAATCTCCACGCCTTCCACGGGAGCTTCCCCATACTCAATATGTTTTCCATCTTTCCCAACGCCGCAAAGATTCCGCTCGTCCTTCCCGCGGCCGCGTTCAATCGTAAAATAATGAATTTCCCCGGACTTCGGGTTTAATGTCACATAAACACGATAACACAACTGCGCCGCTTCACGGACCGGCGGCAAGTCCACCCGCACCAACAATAATTCCTCACTGATATTCAAAGCCATCACAGAAAAACTGCTTTCCTCAAAAGGATACAATTCCTGCTTCTGAAACGATTTCGAATATATCTCATTTACAACCGCTTCTTTCTCATCACTCAGACGCTGGATAAACTGCGCCCCTTCCCGAAAAGCCAAAGCCGGAAACTCATGCAGCTCCGCCCTCTGACGCATCATAATCTGAAATTGCTTCGGAGACATCTGGATTTGATTCACGCCTTTTTTCGATTCTTCTTCCGCTTTCTTAATCGCTTCTAACAGCGGTTTTTTAAATAAAAGGTTGTCCGTAAATGGATTTACGGCAATCCCCTCCACCTCCAGCCTTTCATCTAAAGCAAACGAACAACATGCCCCAAACGGCATATTCATCAATAAGTCAAACTTCGGCTCCTTTGGAACCTGCTCTTTTGAAGAATAGACCGGAAAAAATTTCCCCCCATTCTGATTCGTCAAAATCGCCGGCATAGGCGCCGTCCCTTTCGGCAGATTAATTTTTACCCCCGGATTTTCCTTCACCTTCTGTTTAATCTCATTAATCTCCGGCGTGTCCGGAAGCATAGCCGGAATCAAAAACACCGTCTTTTTCATCTGATGCACTAATGCCTGAAGATTCTCCTGAGCTGAATCTTCTTTATAATACTGAATTAACTGCTCTGTTTTTTCTACTTCTTTACTGTTCATACCTTTCTCCATATCTATCCGTTTTTCTTTTTTACAATATATTTATTATAGCATGTATCCTATCTTCCGTCACTCCTTATTTTTTTCATATTAAAAAATATTTTAAACATCTTTACAATTCAATTCCACACAACACAAGTTACAAATTCCAGCCGTTTATTCAGCAAGCCGACCCAAAGATTTTCCAGTCATATTTTCCCTATTTCCTTCACAAACTAATGTCGAAAGGAGGAATTAAACATGAACTTAGAAGAAAATACCGGCATTTCTTTTGCCGCAAACACATTAGATGAAATTCCCACACCTTCCGCAGATGCAAAAGAAATTATCGGCCTTGTGAAAAAAGGCGGAAAAATCACCGGATACCAGTTATCAGATAACCGCATTGTGGATAAGCAGGAAGGCGTTGCCCTTGCCAAAGCAGGCGGCATTTCCGGCGTCGGCATTGCGCACCGGAAAGACACGGAATATTTAAAATCCATTCCCGACGGAACTGACGACAACAACCTGAGCCATCTGCCAACCGTAAAAGCATAATATAATTTACATTCCCACTTTTTACCGTTTTTTTGTATACTTTATAAATAGAGCCTTAATTTACAAAAACAGAACCAATGATTGTAATATAATTTTTTACAAATACATCGGTTCTGTTTTTTATGATAATTTTCTACAAACTCATCAATTCTGTTTTTATGATAATTTCCTACAGATTCTTCGATTCTGTTTTTTATGATAATTTTCTACAAACTCATCAATTCTGTTTTTCATGATAATTTCCTACAAATTCTTCGATTCTGTTTTTTATATTATTATCCTTCAATCCCACGATATGCGAATGGAACCTAGTTCCCACGCTCCATCTGTTCAATAAATTCCGCGGCGTCGTCCGGCGCATCGTCCATAGAATCGTCCCCAACGTCTACGACGATTACTTCTTTGCGGTAAAGAATATCGTACATCACCGGAACGATAAACATCGTCATAAACGTTGCATAGAACAAGCCGCCCGCTACGACAAGCGCCATTCCCCTGCCAAGCTCACTTGCCGTATCTTGGCTGAACACCATTGCAAGCATGGCCAGAATAGTCGTAAACGCCGTCATTAAAATGGGACGCATACGCGTTTTCCCAGTCGCTGCCAGAGCATCTTTTCGCTCCATTCCTCCTATGCGAAGCTGGTTCGTATAATCCACAAACACAATCCCGTTATTTACAACCGTCCCCATCAGCACCAAAAATCCCATCAGCGTAATTAAAGACATCTGCTCGCCCGTAAACAGCATAGCAAGCAGCCCGCCCGTAAATGCCAGCGGAACCGTAAAAATAACGATAAATGGAGACAGAAGGCTTTGAAACTGCGCCACCATGACAAGATAAATCAGAAGGAAGCCTAAAAGCAGAAGCTTTGACATCTGGTTCATCATATCATTTGTATTTGACGTTTCCCCGCCAAATTCTACGCTATAGCCTTCCGGCAATTCATACTCTGCCAGCAGTTCTTCCACTTCCCTTGACAAAATCGTAGTATTGTACCCCTCTTTTGTCTCCGCAGTCACGCTCATCTGCCTTTGTCCGTTTGCGCGGTTTATCCCCGCTACGCTGTTACCATACTCCAGCGTCGCAAATTCACTCAGCTTGTGCGTTTCCGTCACAGTTTTGCCATCGTCGTCCGTCTTCTGCGTTTCAAATTCCATATCCATCAGGTTTTCTTTCGTCAGCAGATTCGTTTCATCGACTATTTTCACGTCCATGTCAGTGTCGTCTACTGTCAGCGTAACCGCCGTTTTATCCGTTGTCAGCCTGTCAGAAATATCTCCATAAATCTGCGCTCCCGTCAAACCAAGCCGCATAGATGCATCTTTATCAATATTCAGATGAATTTCCTCGTCCGCTTCCTCCTGCCCATTGCTGATATTAGAAAAACCTTCCACACCCTCCAACATCTCCATAATTTCTTCACTTACCAACAGCAGTTGATCCAAATCCGAACCGCCTATGTCAAGCTGAAGGCCGCTGCCAAGCATTTGATCCATTTCACCCATCATAGAATTTGACACTGCCACTTCGCACTCAAACTCTTTCGTATGTTCTAAAATCGCATCGCAAATGCCCTCCACCTGAGATTTGCTGTTATATTCCTCCGCGGGAAGAACAAAATACGAAAAATTACTGAAATTATCCGAAGAACCGCCCGTCATGCCGCCCATTAATCCGGCAGAACTGCTGCCGTCCATGGCTCCTACATATCCAACTCCCTCAATCCCAAGAATCGCTTCCATCACATCGTCTGCTTTTTGATAAGCCGTTTCTTTCGTGTCTTCTTCCGGGATCGTCACCGTTACGGAAATCTGGTCGCTACCCATATCCGGGATTAACACGATCCCCATTTTCATAACCGCGGCAATGCAAATCGCCAAAAGCCCGACAGAAATTCCAAGCGGAACAATTTTAAATCTCAGGCAAAACTTAAGCGCCGCCGCATAGCCTTCCTGAATCTTATCAAAAATACGATGCTGTTTCGGTTTCGCCTTCCGAAGCATTGCCGCCCCCATCGTAGGCACTACTGTCAGCGCAACAGCTAAGGAAGCCGTCAGGGCAAACGTAATCGTCAAAGCAAACGGCAACAGCAAATCCCTCACCATGCCCGTCGTAAACACCATCGGGAAAAATACGCAAATCGTCGTAAGCGTTGACGCTATAATCGCCCCAGCCACCTGTTTTGCCCCTTGAACGGCAGAACGGGGAGAACTTAAGCCCCGATACCGCAGACGGTAAATATTTTCTATTACAACAATGGAGTTATCCACCAGCATACCTACTGCCAAAGAAAGCCCTGACAGGGACATCATGTTGATGGAAATGCCTGCAAAATACATAATGACGATTGCCGTCAAAACGCTGAACGGGATACTAAACGCAACGACGATCGTTGGGCGTATATCCATCAAAAAGACTGCCAAAATGAAAATCGCAAGCAGCGCCCCAATCACCATGCTGGACACAATGCTTTGAATCAGCATAGAAATATATTCCCCCTGATTCACTAACGGCGTAATGTTCAATTTTGGGTAGTCCTCTTTTAATTCCTCTATTGCGTTTAAACAGGCTTCTGAAACATCGCTTGTGCCCGCCGTACTGCCTTTAAAAATAGATAGAATCACTCCGGCGTCCTGATTGACCTTCGCATATGTTTCTCCGGCATTGTCAATCGTCGTAATATCCGCAACGTCATTCAAATGAACGTCCCCAATGCCGTCTATCTCACAGAGCGTCATTTTTTCTAATTCTTCCGCCGAAGTATAATTTTCCCCTACTTTTAAAAGCCATTGTTTCTCATTTTCATCGTCGATATATCCTGCCGGCATAGAAAAATTTTGCGCATAGATCATGCCAGAAAGCGCTTCTAACGTCAACATTTGATTGATATTCGCATTTTTCCTCGCTTCCGCAACAGAATCCTGATACGTCTTATTGGCATTTTCCAATTCTTCCTGCGCTTCTTCCATTGCCGTCTTTGCCGCGGCAATCTGCGCGCCGCCGGAACCAAACCCCGCCGCCGCAGATATTTTGCCTTGTTCCGCCTGCTTATACGCCTCGTCAATGGACGCCATCTGGGTTTCCACCTGCTTTAAGACTTCTTCCGCTACTTTAATCTCTACCTCCAGATTCGCCAGCTCCGTCTCTATTTGCGGAAGGCGGACGTTTACAATGTCATAAAGCTGTTTTAATGTTTTTTTGTCTAGTTCCTTTGCCTGACGAACCATGCCCTTATCTATCTGTGAATTAGGCATTCCCGCAAGCGTTTCCACTGCCGTTTTGAAATAGTTCAATTTATCCGGATTGTCGATTGCATCTTTTATATCTGCCGGCATCGCAGACGCATCCAACGGGCTGGCTTCCCCTAGCTGCGCGGAAATCCCTGCAACAGCGGCGGAAAGCTGCGCAAACATATCGTTTATGCTGTTATATGTACTTTCTATTTTATTCTCTTTATATGCCTTTTTCTCACCTTCTAAAGCGCTTTTACTTGCTTTTAGGCTGGTAAGCTGGGATTCATACGCCGCCCTCGAAGCAACCGCTTCATTTAATTTTAATGTCGCATCCGCAAGTTCCGTCGTTGTCGAATTTTGCTGATTTGACAAATCCTGCTCTTGTTTATTGATTTTTGACTTTGCGTCCGCCAATGAATTTTCCGCTTCGGAAAGCTCTGACTGCGCCTCTGAAAGCTTGTCATTTGTCTTTACCAATATTTGATCATTTATTTTATCAATTTTTTCCTGATTCAGCCGAACTTCCACCGACTTTTCCACTATGCCGATTTCCGATATGCTCGCCACGCCCGCCTGCCGTTCAAAATACGGAATCACCACTTCTTCCGTAAAGCCAGACAACTCATAAATGTCTTTCCCTTCATAACTGACGCTGGCGTACATCGTCGCCATCATATCCATGCTAATCTCTAAAATATTCGGCGCGCCGCATGTCTCCGGCAGCGCCGATTCTATTTGGTTAATCGCCGAGGAAACTTTTACCATCGCAGAATCCATGCTCGTGTCTTCTTCAAACTCCAGCATAACCATACTGTAATTTTCAGAACTGGAACTTGTCACGTCTTCTACGCCGTTTATCGTCCCCAATGCTCCCTCCATTGGTTTTGTAACGCTTTCCTCCACTTTTTCCGGGCTTGCCCCCGGATAAGTCGTAATCACCATCATGTACGGCATACTCATGTCCGGCAGTAAATCCGTTTTCATTCCTGTAAGTGAAACCAATCCAATTACCAATACAATAATCACTGCGACTAATACCGTAAATGGCTTTTTCACGCTATACTTAATCATCTCATCCTCCATCGCAACGCTGTTTTCTTTCTCCTAAGAAACGCTTGTATTTTATCACAAATTCACTTCCACGAAAATGAAATTAAGGAATTTTAATAGTTTTTTCAGATTTACGGCCTCCAGACATTCAGCCGGTTTCTTATTTCTTTATTCCAATTATATACAGATAAAAACCTTCTTTTTCAAAAATAAGATACTCCTGATATAACCGAAAACACGGATTCAGACGGAGCTGTTTTTTCACAAATCCGTTTTCATTTGAATATAAAACCATAATGCCGTTTTGCGCCAAGAGTTCCTGAGATTTCTCAAAAAATCCCTCATAAAACGCATCCTGTTCTTCTTTACTCCTCTTTCCCCTAAGCGGCAGATTGGCAATAATTTCATCAAATGGATAGTTATGCCGGAATACCAGATAATCTTTATGGATAAAATTCACGTCCATTCCCGCCGCCAGAGCATTCTCTTTGCCCTTTTCAACTGCCTCCCCAAAAATATCAATCGCATATGCCTCCCTGACAGGCATTATCTTATGCCGCTCCACCAACATCGTCCCAACGCCGCAGCAAGGGTCTAAAATCTGCGCATTTGGTTTCAAATATGGTCTAGCAAGTTCTAAAAGCAATGCGGCAAGCGACGGATGGATAGAAGCGGAAATTGTTTGTTTACGATAAGAAAAACGCTCCATCGGGATAGAAAGCATTTTTAGAAACGCGCGGATTTTCCCATTTTTATTGATATACAAGCGGATCTCAAATTCATAATCCTCCGGCATATTTACCATTCTGCGGTTTGTCTTTTCCTCTAAGACTGCCGCCGCCCGTCTCAGATAACGGCTCCTTTCTTCCAAAGTCAGGCGGCTTTTAAAATCCAGACGGAAGAAAAAAGCCTCTCCTTTCTCATGGCTTCGTTCCAGTAACTGAAGCAGTTTGGAATCCGCCAGCGCTTCCCCAAGAGCTTTTGGCCCGTCTTCTATGCCAATATCCCGTCCTAAAGCAACCAAAAACAACAATTCACGGTATGTCCTAAGTTTGGTTATCTCCCGCAATGAATCCACAATCGCCTGTACGCCAAGCGGAGTGACCCCTTTTTTGTACGCCTGTATCTTATCCGCCGTCAATTTCGCATAATTGGAAGGAGTTGTCAAAAGAACGGCATATTTTTGATTCCAACCAGAAAATATATGCCGCCCGCTTTCTCCATCTTTTCGTAATATCCGTTCCAGAGCATGGAGTTCTTCCCGAATATGCTTTTTTTCCTCCTCCTTTACTTCCTTACTGCGTAAATAATCATATCTCTTTAAAAGTTCTTCCATATATGGGTATGGATTCGTCTTATCCAAAGCCCAAAGCAACGCGCTTTTTACAAATAATTTTTCTTCTCTCTGATATGCGCGGTATAGTTCTTCTGCCGCTTCTTCCATTTCCAAATCGCCAAGCAGGGCGGCGGCATTTTTTCTTACTTTCGCATCTTCATGCAGAAGAAATGGCCCTAACGCTTCCCCATTTCCAAAAAATTCTAACGCTTCCCAGTATAATTCTTCTTCCTTAATTGCCGCCCGTATTTCACTTAACGCTTTGCGTGTTTCTTCTTGACGCAGCGCCTTATGAAAAAGCTTTTCTATCATATTTTTACTCCTCTGTCGTTTCCTCAATCGCTCCGTTATGTTCTATATAATTTCTGACGTCCATTTTCAATGCTTCCCATGCGGATTCATACTCCACATAATATTTTGGGCAGTTTTTCCCCGTAACGTCATAATGACGGATAATGTCATCTGTTTCCAAATCATATTTTCCCGCCAGCCATGCCAGTAAATGGATTAATGTATCGTATGTCGCATCAGCAAATTTTCCTGATTCGTCCGGAATACAGCACTCAATAGAGATGGTATCCGCATTTCTCTCATTTGAAGCATATGCAATTTCATCACAGGGAATGCACAGAATCACTTCCCCCTCTATTCCTATTACAAAATGACTGCTGACGGACGTTTCACCTGACAAACTCAATCCCTCAAAATAATCTCTGTTTTGCTGCGCTGTTGTGGAAGGGTTTGCCGTATAATGCACAACAACCCCGTTCACTTTTTCTAACGGAATCCCCGGCCTTGAATAAGGATTAACCGTTAAATACTGTATGTCGTAATCCGGCGGCGTTTTTACAATTTTTTTTGGCAATTCTGATTTTACTGAAACAGGCTTTCCATTTCTGCCTTTTATGAATTTCACAGATTGCCAGCCTATGATTCCTATTATAATAATGATTATAAGTGACATTAGTATCTGAAAAGCCGCTTTCCTCTGCCGTTTCTTTCTTTTCAAAGCCCGCCGCTTCGCCAGATATGTTTCATACTCTATTTGCTTTTCTCTTTCCGTTCGTTCCATTCTTATTCTCTACTTGAAAGAGGCATACAAACGTATGCCCCTTTCTAATGATAACTTTGTGATTTTGCCTTTTACTTTATTTTTGCTTTCTTATTCACGCCTGCTTTTATCAACTTTTGTTTTAATTTTTTAGCGGCGCTGCCCTTCAGTTTCGGAAGTTTCACTTTTGCTTTTGCAGTGACGCCTTTAAATGCTTTCTTCCCAATCGAAGTAAGTTTCTTTGACTTAATCACAATATTCTTAATTTTTTTACAACCTGAGAAACTCTGCGCATCTATTGATTTCACATTTGCGCCGATTGTAAGCTTTGTGATGGATTTACATCCTGAAAAAGCGGCTTTTCCAATCTTCTCAACATTTGCGCCAATTGTGACAGTCGTTAATTTCGTGTACTTTTTAAAGCCGTTGGCTTTAATTTGAGTTACTTTACATTCTATGCCCTTCACTTCTACTGTCGACAGAATGTTGGCTTTTTTCATATTCTTTTTTAAGCCTGCCGCTTCAACTGTACATTTCTCCGGATCGATTACTGTATAACGAATGTCTTTTACATCTGTATAATCTGACTTGCTTAATTTCTTCGTTTGTGTAGATCCTGTACCAGAGGACGATGCCGGCGGTTGAATTTTTAATTTTATCCTTGCGTTATATAGATCAGTTCTTAGCTTCTTCAACTTGTTTACATCAGTTGAATTTTTACCTGCAACTGCAGCATCGTAAGCTTTTTTAAATGGAGTCCATGTTGCAGATGTATATTTCTTAGCTCCTGCGCTATATTTAGTTTTGGAAGCGTTTATTTCATTCTGCAAGGCATTCTTTGCAGATTGGATTGCCGCCGCTTTATCGTTTTCTGCCTGCTGGGCATTTGTAATTAAGCCTGCCATTGCTTTCTTTAAAGCATTATCCAGCTTCTGCACTTCTGCCTTGTCATCTGACTCATTCCCTTTCAAGGCTGCATTGTAGGCATCTTGGAATGCTTTCCAACTTGCGTTTGTATACTCTCCCTGACCTGCTTCAATTTTTTCTCCTGCAGATTCGATTGTCTTTGCCAAAGCTTCTTCTGCTTCTATCAGGTCATCAGATTTCTCTGCTAAACCTTTCATCGCATCGTCCAAAGCTTTTGTCAATGCTTTCAACGTTTCTTTATCCTCAGAATTTTTCCCTTCTTTTGCATCCTCGTATGCTTTGACTAATTTCTTCCAGCTTGTCGTCGTATAATTTCCCTGACCCTCGCTAATCTTCTTTGATGCAGAGTCCATAGATTGTTTCAATTCTTGCTGCGCCTGCTCAAATTCAATCTGTTCTGGAGTTTTTTCTTTCAATCCTTCCAAAGCTTTTTCTAACATCTGCCTGCCTTTTACCAAAACTTTTGGATCTTGGGAATCTTTTATTACATCTACATCTTCATAAACCTTCTTAAATGACTCCCAGCTCGCATCTGTATAATTGCCTTGGCCCGCATTATATATGTTCTTTGCTTCATCAAAGACCTTTTCAAATTCCGTTCTTGCCTTATCCAATGAAACCGTTAAATTAGAGATCGCCAAAACAAGATCCTGCTGCAATTCTAATAATTGCTGTGGCGTAGCGTCTGCCGGTCGATCCTTTGCAGCGTTTAGAGCCGCTTCAAACACAGCCCAGCTTTCTTCTGAATAATCTCCTCGTCCGGCCTTCTCTACAGCGTCTGCATTTTCCAGCGTTGCTTCCAGAGCTTCTGTTATTTTATTTGACCAGCTACTGCCATTCTCTTCAAAATAACCTTGTTCTTCATCTGTATTATTTGTGCCTGCTTTATCCAATTCCAGTTCTGCAATCGATGCGAAAGTTCCTTCACCTTCAAGTACCTGAATCTGTAAATACTTACCAGCAGTTCCTGCCGGAAGCACACAAACTTCTCTTTCTCCCTGACCTGTCTTTTTCGCAGTAATAACATCCGTAGTATATACATTCCCTGAAACAGTATGAGTTGTTTCGTCAAACTCATCCCCAACGACACATTTATATTTTTTAACTAAACCATTAACATTACCAGTTCTCTGTTGTATCGTAACTCTGTTGTAATTTGAAATATTGTCTCCATCTGCAATTTTTACTGTTAAAAGAGCCGGATTCGTTTCCGATACGACAAATGCAGGCGACGCCCACTGCGAATGCCATTGAGTGCCTGACTCTCCATCAATCGCTTTCTCCTTAGTGTCATTATCAGTCGCAGATTCTGTATTTGCATAAACCCCTGCCCATTCTGCCTTCTTCTGCTCCTCTGATGGAAGTTCAAAAATCTCTGGGAAAGAAACCGCCCACGGCAATTCAATTTCTTGCACTCCTACCATAGTTCTCATCGTAATAGTCGCATTCCCAAAACCTACAAAATATGCGTGACATATCTTGCTGTCTTCCGGGTCCGGAACGACCTTTACAACGTTTTCATCAGAAGAAGTCCATGTAACCAGATTAGATTCATCTAATTCATCGGAAAACTCTGCTGTCAATGTAATCGGATCTTTGGCTGACGTTACAGTCGAAGCGGAAGCGGAAATCTTTACGCCAACTTTCTTCACTTCCAGATTATCTAAAACAAAATCCACTAAACCATATGCTTTAATATTATCATTTTCATCTTTTGACAGAGATGCCGCCGCGCTTGCTAAACCAAACCATGACTGCCCACTGTCAGCGCCTACCATCCTAAATTCATAAGTCTTTGTTTCAGATGGCCCGCCTAACGGATTCTCTGCTGTATTCTCCATATAATCTAAAGTCTGAATCACTTCGTCGCCTTCGCCAATGACAATATAATATTGACCTCTTTGACCTGACTGATAGTCAAAACTGATATTATACGTCTGACCTGCTTCAAAATGGAGATTCTGCGGAATCGTCCGGTAAATGATTCCTGTATTGTTTCCATGATGTTTTAACGACCATTTTCCTTCCAAAACGTCATCTAAGGATTCTTTGCCGCCCCAGCCTGACTGTGTATATGGAGCATGAAGCTCAGACAAATGAGTTACATGGTCTGTAACTCCCTGCGCCGGTCCTAATACAAATGGATACATTCCCGATACAACAGATTCAAAATCCTGTTTAAAGCTCCCGTCCGCCTGAATATTATTGATTTTTTTATCTACGATACGAATATCGTCAAAATATGTGATATCCTCGCCTGCCTCACGTTCTAAAGTCAATGTCGCTGTGGAAGAGTCCGCAGTAAAAGGAACCTGCATAATTTGCATCCTGCTTCCAGATACCGCTCTCCTGCTATGTGCGTCACACTGTACATAATTTTCCGCAAGAGATCTCAGTGTATAGTTAGAAACGTCCTCGCTTCCTCCCGTTACCTTAATCCATGCTTTTGCGTCACTCTTATTTTCCACATAAACCTGAGCTACATAATCCGTCCCCGGCTCTAAGTCTGAGATTGTTGTAGATACGGATTGTGTTTCTGTCTCACTGCCCATCTGAAGATATTTATTTCCCGTAGATCCGATGCGCACGACCTTCACATCGTTTATGTCACCGCTCCAAATTTCTTTATCTAAAGGATTTCCCTGTTCTTCATATTTGAACTTATCCGCAGCATCTGCGCCCATCTCGTATTTGCATACCGGACACACGAATTTTGATCCCATATAATAATTATACTTTGTTTTTGTAGTTTTATCTTCTTTCTTACATTCTGGGCACTCTGGGCCTTCCTCACCTAAATCAACGTTTACGCCGCTGTAATTATTAAATCCGGAATCCACTACATGCGCATGCTCACTCCATGGCTCTTTGATTTCCTTCTTTTCTGAGGTTTCATCTTTTACAACAATATACGGCATCTTTGCATCCGCATCTAACGTAATGCTGCCATTTGTAACCGGAACTGTCTTCTTAGCTGTTCTTCCTACATCTGTCAAAGCGTAAACCGTAACACTCCCAAGGTTTTTCCAGCTATCCTGCAATTCCCATGTAGTTGCGCCGCCTTCATAGTTGAAGTGGTATAATTTTTCTTCATCCGTTTCCCAATCTGTCCATGGAAGCAGATAAGTTGCATTATCCAGCACTTTTTTGCCGTTTAATTTGATTGTCCGCTCTACATAATCCAAACTCTGGTTGCCGCTTACGCTTGTAATCTGATCTTCATTTCTCGTTACAACCACTTTCTCTGTTTTATCATCATTTACTAACGTAATTTCTTTTTCATGGTTTCCAACAGGGGAGCCGCCATCTTCATAATTTTCCCATTTATACACTTTATAATGCTGTAAAAATTTAGTTGGAAGGTTTACTAAAAATGTCTTAATGATATAGTCGTTAAAACTGTCATTACTGCCGCCCCAGCCTTCAAATCCGCCAAGGTCAAATCCGCCGAGCAGAGGATTATCCGCTGTGCCGCCATAGCTTGGATAGTTCAATACAAAAGAATCTTTCTGATGGTTCCGGATAAAACGGATCACATCACTGTTTAACCCTTTCTTCGCGGAACCGCCATAATGGCCTTCTGTTGCCCAGTGCTGCCATGTCGAGTCATATTCCCCTTCATCGCCAAACTCTGTAGAAAATCTCCAGCCCAGACTGTTAAACTGCTGCGCAATTTTACGCGTCTCCCATGAAGCCCCGTACCATACGTCAAGATACATAAAATCAAGATTTTCCGTCGTTGTCTTTTTCTTCTCTGCAACTGTGCGCGCAATCGTCTCTGCGTCCGCCACAGTCTCGTCTTCACCTTGGCCAGCAACGCCCGGCCATTTATTTGCATAGAGCGAAGTGTCATTTAACTGATCATAAAGCTGTAATAAACGTTTGTAACGAAGGCCGCTGCCCAAGTCATATGCGCGGTTAATGTTATAAGACTGATCTAACCAGCCCCAGCCGCGGGAATTAACGCCATTTACCAAATCATTAGAAAATGTCTGCGCTTCCGGATAACATTCCTGCGCATTAATATGAATACCCATCTGGACATTATAATTATGCGCAATCGTATTCAACTGCTTCAATTCTTCCAAACCGCCAAGACGATCCGCAATATATCCATACTCGGAGTTCGCAGAATCATGGCCTTCACTTCCGTATCCTTTCATCATAACTGCCTGCGGAAGCCCGTCCGTTGCAAGATATACTTTTTTAATATTGTCAGCCGTCTTTAAATATGGATTTGTCGCCTGACTGTTAAAGTTCATGGAAATACGGTAATTCACAAGATCTTTTGTGTTTTCCGATCCATACGGGTTATTCATAATATCCCTGTATGCAATCGCGCCGTCCTGCCAGTCTACAACGCTATCCTCATTCTCATCAGCGGCAAAACATACCTTTGCGCAAGGCAGTTCACTAATAGGAACGCCGCCCGCTACGCCCGCTACAGAATCATAATCCGAAAATGTCAGGGTTTTATTTTTTGTAGCGTCCGTATAATCTGTATAACTGAAAGTCGCGTCATTATTATAATCATAATACCATGCCGCGCTTGTCAGAGACATACTGTCCACGCCGTTATTACGCACAAGACGGTTGTCACTTACCATCTCAGAATTACTCCATACGCCTGCGCTAATCCCGTCAGCAGACAAAAAACCATATGCGTAACCGCCGGAATTGTTCGCAACAAACCCATCTTCAAAGGTAATCTCCCTGTCGCCGATCGCATTTGTATCGCCGGAAATTACCGCGCCCATAAACTGGGTATCCACCTGTAAGTCTGTAATCGTCACAAGATTTAATTCCGGCACGTCGATCGTATTAATTTTCACACAGCCGCTATTCTTTGTGATATTTGTCACTTCCCAGATTAAATCATTCTCGGAAACTGAAATCTTCACTGTCATGTCAAAATCAATCTGCGCTTCTGCGTCTTTTAGATTCATCACATAAACTGCATGATCCTCTTCTTTTTCAAAACTTTTTAAGGTTGGCTCTATGTCCTTTAAATTGACCTGCGGAACCGATTTATCCTCTCCATAAGCAGGATTATAGGCCCCAATTCTCATTTCCGTTAATTTGGTTTCCTGTCCGGCAAATATTTTCTTTGCGCCGTCTTCACCTAAAGTCAATTCATATTGGAACACCTGCGGAAATTCGTTGCTGACTGCAGCTTTTATTGTTCCATTGCTAATAAAATACTCGTAATTAACAGCATCCTTTTTGGTAAGCGCAATCTCTCCCAGATCTTTATCCGCATTTATTTCCACATTCTCTTGGGAATATGCCTGATAGCCTGATGCAGATACAGACACCACATACGTTCCCTGTTCCACCGAAAGAGAAAACGAACCGTCCGCTGCCGTCCTCACGCTTTCCTCCCCAACGCGCACAACCGCATTTTCAACCGGAGTGTTCCCATCTTTCACGGCGCCTGTCACGGAATATACTGGAATCGTTTCCTGATTATGTACCTGCCCTTCGCAGTCAGCCAAAAAACTCCAGCCGTCATCACTAAGGGGAGCGCCTTTGGTTTTCGCATCTGTAAAACGGAAGAACGTATGCTCAGTCCCATTTTTTCCAGCGCGGAACCCCGGTCTTCCTTCATTGCCGATAGCCTCCTTTAAACCTTCAAAAACATCTTTATTTGCTACCTGAACTTTCACGCCGTTTACTGTCACCGTCAATGCCTCGCGGGCTACCGATACAGAAATCTCTGCGCGACTGGTATCCGTAATTGCTGGAAGCCCTTCTAATGACGGATAACCTGTACTTCCACCTAAGTTATATTCATAATACCAGCTCCCATCCGGATTCGATCCTACGTACAGCCAATTCGAATCATTTAAGTAAGAATAGAAAAACCCCAGCCGCGCTTTATTAGGCGCATCACCCTGTTTTTCATAAGTAACGTTAAATGTCGACTCCCATTCAATCTTATCCTGATGCAATAATACGGCTGCCGGATTCGTCGATGCATCTGAATACGCATGCCCATTCCCATTGCCGCTTCCTGTTTCTACACGATGCCAGATTTTCCTCGCAGCCGCTTGCGCCTGAATGGGTGGAAAGCCTGACAATGCAGTCGTAACCATCAGCAGAAAAGCCAATGTTCCCGCTATAAAAGAACGTATTTTTCTTTTACTGCCCGTTTCTTTCATTACAATTCCTCCTTTTTAAAACAAATGATTAGTTACATCAAACCGCAGGCGTTTACCCCGTAAGTCTGCGGTTCCTTTTATAAAATCCCCTGTCCTCTGCTAAAACCTCTGAGATTTCCGCTCATACAGGGAAGATTTCCATAGATAAAAAAACCTCTCCCTCGATTGTATCTTTGTTACATTCGGAAGAATGGCTCGGATCGGACATCTCATAAATAATATACAAAAAAAACAGCCGATTTTTGGTTTATTTTATTATACTTCCATAACGTTCTTTTGTCAACGATTCTTCGAGTATTAAAAACAAACAAAAAAACGCCAAGCCTGAACAGCGTCAAACTTGGCGTCCCCTTATGGATTTTCACTCATATTGCTTTTGTTCTTCCATCTATTTCACTTCGTCCAGCAATGTATGCAGTATCATGATGTGATATTCTTCGTCCAAAATAATCCGTGAAAGCAACGCGTTCACGCCCGAATCCTGTATCGCTTTCATATGCATCTGGTACTGGCGTATCGCTTGTTTTTCAGATTCTATGTCCGCCGACAGCATTTGCCTTGCATGTTGCGGAATTGTAATGTATTCCGGCGTCCACATTTTTCTCCTGCCATTCTGCTGCATCGCCGCAAAACTGATTTCTCCGCCCAATAAAACAATGAGCTCCCCCAGTTTTTGCAAATGCATCATTTCCGCCATTGCAATTCCAAGCAATGTCTTTGCAAGGGGACATTGGACGGCTGACAGACGGTTTTCGTTGTTAATGTACTGTGTGATCGCAGACATTTCAGACACCGCGCCACAGTAGTCATTGCTAAGCAGATTGGCGTATGCAGGATTTTGACGCTCTGCCTGAATCTTTGGATAAGGCAAATCCACCATAACTGGCCGGATGCCTGTAAAACTGCATTGATTTTCCAAAGGCATTTTCTGTTCTTCCATAATAAGCGCTCCTAATATATTCTTTTAGAATAATATATTGAAGTCCGCCTTGTTTGCTACCCGATTCTTCCCCGTTTTATGCAGTCCGCCAATTCTTTCGCATAATATGTAATATAAATATCCGATCCGGCGCGGTATGCCGCCGCTGCCATTTCACACATGATCCCTTCTTCCTCTATAAACCCATTGGCAGCCGCAGACTTAACCATGGCGTATTCTCCGCTTACGCTGTAGGATGCCACCGGAACATTCGCGCATTCTTTCACTTCCCAAATAATGTCTCCATATGCCATCGCAGGTTTTACCATCACAATATCCGCGCCTTCTTTTATGTCAAGCATGGCTTCTTTTAAAGCCTCTTTCCGGTTATGGAAATCCATTTGATACGTTTTCCTGTCTCCAAAAGCCGGAGCGCTGTCTGCTGCGTCCCGAAATGGGCCGTAAAAAGAAGATGCATATTTTGCTGAATATGCCATAATTGGCGTATTGCTAAAACCGTTTGCATCTAACGCCTGACGGATTGCCAGAACCCTTCCATCCATCATATCGGAAGGCGCCACCATATCCGCGCCCGCCTGCGCTTGGGATACGGCTATTTTTCCCAGATAGGAAAGCGTCCCGTCATTGTCCACTTCTTTCCCGCATAAAATGCCGCAGTGTCCATGCGACGTGTATTCACACATACAGACGTCGCCGATGAAATACAGATTGGGAAATTCCTGCTTCGCTCTTGCAAACGCCTTTTGCGCAATCCCGTCTTCCGCATACGCCATACTGCCATATGCATCTTTTCGTTTCGGTATCCCAAAAAACATCACATTCGTTACGCCCGCCCGTTCCAGTTCACTGAGTTTTTCGCCCATGCGTTCTATGCTGTAGCGGAATTGTCCCGGCATGGAAGCGATTTCTTCTTTGATATTTTCGCCTTCCGTGACAAACATCGGATAAACCAGCGATGCTTTACTGATTCTCGTTTCCCGAACCATTTTGCGAAGCGTCTCCCCGCCCCGTAACCTTCTCGGCCTTATGATTTGTTCCACTTTTTCCCGCCTCCATTTTCTTTTTTTACAAGTTCCATCATTTGTTCTATTCTCTGCTCAAATGTATGATATTTTTTCACTTTTTTATAGCCGTTTCCGGCTATCCGCCTGCGTTCTTCCTCATGCGCCAGATAGTAACCGGAAAGTTCCGACAATTCTTCTATGCTTTCAAAACAAACTAAATCTTCTTTATTTTTAAAGTAAGCAGGAATTTCCGCTTGGAAATTTGTCATTAAAAATCCGCCGCTGCCCAAAATATCCCAAATCCGAAGCGGAAGGCCGCTTTTGATATTTGGAATCGTAAAGTTCAGATTAATTTTCGACGCCGCAAACACTTTTGGCATTTCGCTCCAATAATCCAAAGACCCGCCATAACGGACTTTAAACAAACCGCTTGTGTCACTGTTGCTGTAAATTGTCACATGATATTTTTTGGAAAGTTCTAACAGCGCGCGCCGCCGCTGTTCCGCCGCCGTTTTAAATCCAAGAACAGTAGTGGAAAAGATCAGCCCCAAATCCGAAAAAGAGCCTTCTGATTTTTCCAGCTTAAAATATTGCTGTAATCTTTCTAATATGCCTACCGGAAGCATTTCTTCTATTATATTGCCGCCGCTTATGCACTGCTGCGCCCAGATTGCCGCATCAAAATATCCCTGTAAATACTCCGGCAGAGAAGGACGCAGCCTGTCATAGCTGTTCCGCTCATACAAGCTTCCCACAAATGCAATGTCATTTTCATATAACGCCTGATCATCAAAACGCCCTAAAAGATAGTCAAGCCGCTTCGTATTCACTGCTAAAGGCAAATGCCAGATATGGGAAACGCCCATTTCCCGAAATTCAAGGAAATTAGTCTTATCAAAAGTAAAAAAATAATTGCAGGGACAAAACACATTTTTGTGGTACATACTAATCAGTGGATTGTCACAAGTCCAAACCACATACGGGACATGGGTTTTTTCACAGACAGACGTCACGAGCGCAAAGTAATTCACGGTAAACACCATATCACAGGCTTCTTCTACTATCATATTCGCTAGTAAAGCTTCAAATTCACTGTCTTCATCATAGTTGTCCAAATCCTGCTCGTATGTAAGAATGTCATAGCCAAGCGCCAAAAACGCTTCACAGATATCCGCATAGTTATATGCCCGCCATTTATATACTAAAATCCGCACTAGTTTCCCCTCCCCAGAGCAATTTTCTTATATTATACCTGAAAATAAATGGAACACAAGAGCCGTCAGGCATTTTCTTACAGAAACTCTTTTTCCCAAACATTCGGCCAAATTTCAGCAAAAGCGGCAAACTTGTCCTTTCCCGACGGTTTGCCGCTTTTGCCATTATGCCGGATCGACAGAAAACCCAAAATACCGGACTGCATTGTTATAGGAAATTCCTTTAATGATCCGCGTAAGAGCCGCTTCGTCTGCCGGATATTCCCCATTTTCCACCCAGCCGCCAATGAGTGAGCACAAAATTCTGCGGAAATATTCGTGCCTTGTATAAGAAAGGAAGCTTCTCGAATCCGTCAGCATTCCGATAAAATTCCCTAACAGCCCTAAGTTTGCAAGAGACGTCATCTGCGCTTTCATGCCTTCTTTATGGTCATTAAACCACCATGCCGAACCCTGCTGGATTTTGCCGATGGCGGATGCGTCCTGAAAACAGCCTGCCAGAGTCCCAATCACTGCATTGTCATTCGGGTTAAGCGAATATAAAATGCTTTTGGGCAGTTTTCCAAGCTCACTCAGAGCATTTAAAAACTCCGCAAGCTCCTCTGCCGGCGTAAAATCTGAAATGCAGTCAAAACCGGAATCCGCCCCAAGCATCCGGAAAGCTTTGCCGTTATTATCACGCCTGCATCCATAGTGAAGCTGCATCGCCCAATTTCTGTCATAATATTCCTTGCCCATTTCCAGCATAAACGCAGTTTGAAACATCAGCGTTTCTTCTTTTGTAAGCAATTCTCCCAAAAGCCTTTTTCGAAAGACCGCTTCTGTTTCTTCTATGCCTGACGGACGGCACATCACAAAATAAAGCCCATGATCTGAAATCCGGCATCCCATTTCAGCGAAAAAATCCATTCGGCGCCGCAATGCCTCAATTAATGTATCAAACGACTGAATCCGCGCTCCGCTCACCTGAGCCAGATTTTCTAAATAATCAAGATAATCCGGTTTTTCTATCTGCATCGCGCGATCCGGACGAAATGTCGGAAGAACCTGAACAGAAAAACTTTCATCTGACGCGATTTCTTTATGCCATTTTAAACTGTCTGCCGGATCGTCAGTCGTGCAAATCAATGTCACATTCGACGTTTCAATTAAGCTTCGCGCCGACATTGTATCCTGACGCAGTTTTTCATTGCAGAGCTGCCAGACTTCATCTGCCGTTTCTCTGTTTAAAGCGCCCCTATATCCGAAATATCTCTGCAATTCCAAATGGCTCCAGTGATACAGGGGATTTCCAACCGCCTGTTCAAGCGTCTCTGCCCATTTTATAAACTTCTCATAGTCCGATGCATCGCCGGTAATATAGCGTTCCTCTACCCCGTTTGCTCGCATCTGCCGCCATTTATAATGATCGCCGCCCAGCCAGACCTGTGTTATCGTCTCAAATTTCCTATTTTCCGCAATTTCCCTTGGGTTAATATGGCAATGATAATCCAAAACCGGCAAGCGTTTTGCAATGCCATGATACAGCTTTTTTGCGCATTCCGTTGTAAGCAGAAAATCCCTATCCATAAACTGTTTCATTCCAAAGACCTCCTAGTGTTCTTACATGTACTATTTGTAAAAATGAGGTTCTTTGTACATGGAAAATCATGGAAATTTAAGATGTTTTGCCATCTTCCTGCCAAAACAATTCATCTAACGTCTTGCCAAGCGCTTTGCAGATTGCAATACATAGATGAATCGTCGGGTTATAGTCTCCTTTTTCGATCGCGCTAATCGTCTGTCTCGTCACGCCCACTTTTTCCGCCAGTTCCTGCTGGGAAAGGTCAAGCCCTGCCCGTGCCGCTTTTAACCTTAAATTTTTCATTCTTCCTCCATGGTTTCTTCTTTTTTGCAAAAACGCCGGAACAAAAGAAGCGCTAAAACCAGCAATATCGCTATCCCAGTAATTATTTGAACGATGCCAAAGTCTAAATCTCTGTTTTCTATTCCCATGCCGTCATTAGACAATTCCAGTATGCCTTCAAACAGATTCCAAACAGCGATTGCCGCAAATGTCCAGATAAAGCCTGCCGGCTTGTCATTTAATGCAAAGTAGCTGTCATTCCAAATGACATAAGCCACATAAACTAGGGCGCTAATGGTAAGGCCCGCAAAGAGAAGCGCCTTTCCCGACACAAACGGTTCCGTGAAACTGCCAAATAATATGTACGAAACCACACAGACAAAAAGCGTTTCATAAGCATAATGGAACCCTTTGCCCTGTACAAGCCGCTGTCTTTCGTCGTAATCGCCCTTTAACGAATGTTTTTTTCTAAAAACGCCAAACATGGCCGCAAGCGCTGCGCAAGCCAAAATCACGCCGAACATTGCCCCTATCAAATAACCTGAATCATATTCCGTCATATGAACCCCTCCTTTTTTCTATTTTGCATCTTATCATATTGCCATCCATTTTGTCAATTATATTTTATATATTGAATAGTTTTATATTTATTTTGTTAAATAAACATAAAAAAAGCGGCAAGAACGTCTGATACGTCCCTGCCGCGGCGTTTTGTCACTCCAAAAATTCCTCTAAAGACCCAAATGTATAGCCAAGATCTTCCCATTTTGTCAAAAGCTCATCTAAAATCTCTCCATTTGTCCTAGAAGTCGCGTGTAAAAGCACGACCGCTCCCGAATGGATTCTGGGAAGCAGTTTGCTGTAAGCTTCTTGAGGCGTCGGCTGTTTTTCTTCATACCAGTCCACATAAGCAAGGCTCCAGAAAAAAGTGTGGTATCCAAGCTGCTTTGCCATCTCTAAATTATCGGAATTGAATTTTCCCTGTGGCGGACGGTACAGTTTTAACATCTTTTCTCCCGTGATTTCCTGATAAAGCGTCTCCACGTCCTCCATTTCTTTGCGGAACGATTCTAAATCTCCGATTTTCGACATATCGGGATGGTGGTAAGTATGGTTTCCGACCAAATGCCCCTCTTTTTGCATCCGTTTCACAATCTCAGGAGCAGTTTCCAAAAAATTTCCCACCACAAAAAACGTCCCTTTTGCATCATGTTTGTTCAATGCATCTAATATCTTTTCCGTGTTTCCATTTTCATAACCGCAGTCAAACGTCAGATAGATTTTCTTTTCTGATGCGTCCCCCATATAATACGCATCGTATTTTTCCAATTCTTCGGAACTGACGTTTCCCGTCGGCGCCGTCCCTTCCGTCCCAAATCCCAGCCCCCAGTTTTCTGTCTCTCCCCGTATAAACGGAGAGCCGCTAAAAACATCTACGATTTTAGCAGCCCCTGCGCCTGCCCCATACATAAAGAGAAAAAGTACGACAAGTAACAATGTTTTCTTGTATTTCATATACACCCTGACAAAATTTCTTTTGTACTATTCTATGAGGCAATTTTAAATTCATTCTATTTTATTCTTTTCCATTCCAGCAATAAGTGCATAGCTTACACTTATCAATGCCAACCGCATCCAGCATATCGTCAAGGCGGTTAAACCGAAGCGAAGTAAAATTCAGTTCTTTGCGGATTTCCTCCACCATTTGTTCATACTTCTCTGATTCTGGATCTGCATATTCCTGAAGAACCTCCTCCGTAACGGTTTTGCCTTCTAAACGGGCAATCATTCTTCTGGTAATTAAATCCATTTCCGAAGTTGAGCGAGAAAAATTCAAATATTTACAGCTATATAAAAGAGGAGGGCAGGCAGGGCGGATATGCACTTCTTTCGCTCCGCTTTCATACAAAAATTCTGTCGTTTCCCTTAACTGCGTCCCCCTGACAATGGAATCGTCAATCAAAAGCAGGCTTTTATCCCGAATCAGCTCCTCCACCGCCAAAAGTTTCATTCTGGCAATCAAATCACGCTGGCTTTGTATCGTCGGCATAAAAGACCGCGGCCACGTCGGAGTGTACTTGATAAACGGGCGGGAAAACGGTATTCCAGATTCATTCGCATAGCCAATCGCATGGGCTGTCCCTGAATCTGGAACGCCTGCGACAATATCCGGCTTTACGCTGTCCCGTTTCGCCATCTTGCTTCCACACGCATACCGCATCTGCTCTACGCTTGTCCCTTCATAGGAGCTTGCGGAATACCCATAATAAACCCATAAAAAGGCGCAGACTTTGGAAAATCCGCTTGCTAAGATCTTTCTATTTTCTGCAGTGGAGAGTTTCGGTATAACCGTTGCCGGTATTTTTGCATTTCAGAAAAAGGAAATAAAGTAAAGGGGTAAACGTATGGTATATAGTCTCGTCGGTATTTTGGTGGTAATTATAATAATGCTGTCAATAAAAATATACCTTATGGAAAAATCAGCCGGGGAGATCATGGAAGCATTTGGTGACAGGCTTAAGACCGATACCAATATTCTCATTGACATTTCCAGCCGTGACAGGAAAATGCGAAAGCTGGCTGCCCGGATCAATACAGAACTCCGGCTGCTTCGTGAAGAACGCCGTTGTTACCAACAGGGAAATCAGGAACTGAAGGATTCCGTAACGAACATTTCACACGATCTTCGCACGCCGCTGACAGCAATCTGCGGTTACCTTAATCTTTTAAAACATGAAGAAAAAGGCGCGGCTGTGGAGGAATATCTTGTACAGATTCAGAACGGGGTGGATGTGCTGACAGGTCTGACGGAAGAATTATTCCGCTATAGCATAGTCATTTCTTCTTATGAGATGAAGCGGGAAAAAATCAATGTTGTCAGTGTGCTGGAGGAGAGCCTGCTGTCATTTTACGCGATGATGCAGGAAAAAGGGATTCAGCCAGTGATATCCATGCCAGAGGAACCTGTCTGGCGGATGTTGGATATCAGCGCATTAAACCGCATTTTTTCTAATGTCATAGGCAATGCTCTGAAATATTCAGATGGGGATCTGATTGTTGAGATGAAAGAAAATGGCACCATCAAATTCTCCAATACGGCAAAGACCTTAAATTCGGTAGTTGTAGGGAGGCTGTTTGATCGTTTTTGTACGGTAGGAACAAGCTGTTACGCCACAGGATTAGGGCTTTCCATTGCCCAAATGCTGACAGAACGGATGGGCGGACAGATCAGGGCTGAGTACAGGGAGGAAATGTTATCCATTACAGTACAGTTTTCAATAGAATTATAATTAATATATATGAAAAAAAGCAGCCCAATATTGCCGCAATTCTAGCGCATGTTTGAAAATTGCTGTAGTTCAGATGTCAGTAATGAACATTTTGTCATGGGATGGAAAGGACGTATCAGTAGAGGATGCGAGTGGTATAATCAAAACGTGAAAGATATGGGAAAATCAAGGCATGTATAATTGTTATGCTGCATGCTGTTAGAACTTGCAGTATAATAAATTGGCATTGGAGGGATCGATAGTGAGCAAAGAACCGATTATTGAAACAGAAAGATTGATTTTGCGTCCTATAACACTTGATGACGCAGAAGCCTGTTTCAGCTGGAACAGTGATGAAAGAGTTACAAAGTATATGGCATATTCCACATATTCTGATATTAGTCAAACTATAGATTGGATCAATTCCACGCTTGGCGATGAAGAAGAGTGGAATTGGGCATTTGTTCTGAAAGAAGAAAATAAAGTCATCGGAACAGGAGGCATAGGTCCCAACGCACAAATGAAAGATTGTTGGGGTATAGGATATAATCTTCATTATGATTATTGGCACAAGGGATATTGCACGGAAGCAATGAAGGCAATTATTGAATTTGCATGTAGAAAACTAGGCATAAAGAAGATATGTTCAGACCATGCGGTAGATAATCCACGTTCAGGAAAAGTTATGGAAAAGTGTGGGCTGAAATTTGACCATTATGGGGAATATACAAAACTTGATGGCAGTGAAACGTTCGAGGCAAAATTTTACATAATGGATTTGGAGTAAAATCGCAATGTCATTCACTTAAGCCGCAGCCCGCATCAGGAACGATGTTTTTCACTCGGACCTTCGAAAAACGCCGGCACTTAGGCACTGTATTTTAGTGCCTTAGTA
>OFGL01000424.1_pt1 | contig 38359 bp, 29 predicted proteins | sample 1521801 | NCBI WGS metagenome assembly OFGL01 (sample SAMEA3504085, study PRJEB24116) | mouse gut metagenome | biome: mouse gut; feature: mouse-associated habitat; material: faeces | place: Denmark | collected 2011 | reverse complement strand
GGTACGTTTCTGATTTCGGGTTGGTATTCCAATAGTATAAAATATCAGACAAAGTAGAAACTTTTTTAGCGCACAAAAAGAGTTGCAGAAGCATGATAAAATCGTCTTCGTGGGTGACAAATGTGCGGAACTGCATTGCATTGTCGTCGATTAGTTTTCTGGAGATGATACATTTCCAGATGTTCATATAGATGCTGATTTCATCGTTGGCATGGGCGGAAAAGCCCTTGAAAAGCATAGGAAGAAGCAGGCTTTCCGTGATAAGCTGTCCGTCAAATACACTATCTGTGTATTGCTCGAAAATAACATTTCCGCCATTTTTTTTCTGCCGGTAAGAACCGCAGAGAGCTGCCTGGCTTCCGTCGGCAGCGATTCTGGACAGCATTTTCTGATACATTTCTCGGGAGATTTTGTCGTCCTGGTCGCAGAAACCAATATAGTCACCGGTGGCATGGGTAAGGCCGAAATTCCGCGCATCGCCGATGCCGCCGTTTTCCTTGTGGAACACTCGTATGCGGGAGTCCGCCTTCGCCAGTTTCTGACACAAGGCAAGGGATCCGTCGGAGGAGCCATCGTCGATTAGGAGCAGTTCCAGATTCTGGTAAGAAGAGTCCAGAATGTTGCGGACTGTGTTTTCTATATGTTGCTCCCCGTTGTAGACAGGGACGATAATACTGAGTCTGGAATTTATAGTCATGAGTCGATGGTGACCTCCAGGATAATATAATGTAGTTTAGAGCAGATTTATCATAACATGAAAATGTAATTCACGCAATTTATACATGCAATGGGATTGGCGGAAAGAACCACTTACATGCGGTCTTTACACCTTTTTGGGATTTTGCTATACTCATATTGCAGGAATTAATATTAGACACGATAGAAAGCAGTAGATTCAAGGCACAGAGTCTTTCGTATAACCAAACACGGCTCTGCGTCTTATTTATTATGGTAAGGGAAAGTCAGAAAGAAAAGATGAAAAAGATGACAGAATGGCAGGAAACACCACTGGTTTCGATTATTGTCCCAGTATATCAGGTGGAAGCATATATCAGTGAATGCGTGGAGTCATTACTGGCCCAGACATACAAGAATTTAGAAATTTTGCTGGTGGATGATGGCAGCACGGATGGCTCTGGAGAGATATGTGACGAATATGCGGTTAAGGATGACAGGGTGCGGGTGATACATCAGAGAAATCAGGGTCCTTCGGTGGCCAGAAATAGTGGATTGGATCATATGAGAGGCGAGTATGTGGCCTTTGTAGATTCTGATGATGCGGTTCTCCCTGATTTTATAGAATCACTGTATGAGCTTTTGGAAAAGCATCATGCAGATATTGCGGCCTGTGCATATGAGGAGTGCGGAGCAGATTGTTTTTCATATATAAAAAGAGAGGCATCATGTATTGAAAATAGTGGAAGTAAAAGAAAGATGAAAGAAGAATGTGCAGTGCGGAATGTACAGAAAGAGATACATGATAATGATAAAGAAATATCTATGACATCGGAGCAAATGTTTCAACAGTGGCATGGAAAGTATAAGAAGTGGGAGACTGTTGTCTGGAATAAGCTGTACCGAAAAAGCATATTTGATAAGGGAGGGGAGGCTGTCATGCGTTTTCCGGATGGCAGGAAACTGGAAGATGTGCTGATAAGTCATTTGCTGGTTGCAAATGCAAAACGGGTTGTATTGACCATGCGTAAGTTATATTTGTACCGCATCAGACCAAACAGTCGCGCAAGCCAGTCCAGAATGACGGGACTTATGCGTGAGAACCTCCGCGCCCAGAGGGAACGGATGGCATTTTTTAGGGAGCACCGGTACTGGTGGGCGTATCTGAATCTGCTGTGGGGGTATGTGCTGCATCTGGGGTGGTTTGGGTGGAAACGGGTGAGTAGCGTAAATAGCTCTAAAAAGAGTGGTTGAATAAGAATATGTAGTAAAATAATAACGATTTTGCTATTAGTTAAAGTAATAACTGATTATGTCAGAATATGCTTAGTTTTTGCAAGTAGAAGGAGACAACATTAAATGAAGTATAATAAGTTAATTATAATATTATCAAGTTTTTTCCTAAGCTGTGCAGTCGCGTATATGATCGGTCAGAATGTAGTACTGCCCTTAACCCAGCAGAACGGTACCGAAATAGATAATGAGAATGTAGTTAGACAAATAGAGTTTGACTTTGTGGAGAATTTTGATCAGCTTACTTTTGAAGGAAAACGGGAGGTCAGCAAGGATGATAATCCGTGGGGGAGCACTGTTGCTAAAATAGAAGATGACACTATGGGAACATCTATTATGATGGTGCAGGGAACTGGCATGAGTACGGAATATCATGTAGATGGCATTGAAAGCATAAGATGGCGTTATAATATTCATCCATGGGTTACAGAGCTATCCGATGGAATGTCTTTATATGTGAGAGTATATGCAGACGGAGATTTTGAGAATCCAAGAATTAGGAGAAGTTATTCGGTTTCTCCTGATATGGATTATAGTGAGATGGAATTGTCACTGGAAGAATTTCAAAATCAGAATATCAAGATAGAATTTGCCACAGACAATGGCGGGTATGGTGATGATGCGGGAGACTGGCTGATTCTAAATGGGCTGAATATTGTGTCAACAGGAAAAGAAGAGGTGCCGCAGAAAGATAATGAGGATGTATATTGGATATCGGCACATTATTTTGCTGACGCATCACCTATGAATTTATGGGATAGTGAGTTTGAAAATATTGATGAGGATTTTGAAAAAATAAAGTCAGATGGATTTAATTCCATTATATTGTTAATTCCATGGGGACAATTCCAACCTGGGATAGGAAAAAGTAACCTATATAATCAGGATGCACTGGAAAAACTGGATAGAGTGATGGAAAAAGCGGATGAACATGGAATTGGTGTGGTTCTGAGAATTGGATATACATGGGACTATTATCGAAATCGTGGAAATGATGAGATTATGGAGCGCTATGAAAAGATCGTTTATGATGAGCAGACAAGGGAAGCCTGGCTGGAGTATGTAGAAAGACTATATACGGTTGCAGGTTCCCATCAGTCACTCTGGGGTGGTTTTATATGTTGGGAAGATTTCTGGATTTTTACTGAGAAAATGAGTGCAATATCAGGAAAAAATGAAGATTCCCTTAAATATGCACAGGATATCGGGTTTGGTGATTTCTTTATGAACCATTATGAATTGTCAGAGATACGCAAGCTGTATGATGACACCCGACTGTATGCTGAGGAAGACTTATATATTCCGGCAGTGGACAAGCCGGCATTTAAAGTGTTTTATAGTTTTTATGATGACTTTTTAAATCACTTGCTGCAGGATACGCAGACAGCGTTTCCAAATGTGTCCATGGAGGTCCGGATTGATGATGACTGGATCGTAAACGAAGAAGGTAAAAATGTATATTATTCGCATGCAGCCACCTATGCGTGTGATGGAAGTGATTACTCCACAATTATGTATGGTATACCGATAGGAATGAAGAATATGGGGGAGAAAGTAACATGGAGTCATGCACTGGAAAAAACGGAAGCGGCATTTCAAAAGGTAGCAGTGAATAATGGGGGTAAAAAAATATATGTTGATCAGTTTTTATATTATGATAATACGCAGGCATACAGCCATAACGCTCAACTTATAGATGATCAGATAGATGATTATTTGTTAAATGTGGAAGATGCTTTTAAAGAGTATACTAGAGGATATGGCGTATGGGCATATAAGGATTATTATATGGATAAAATTTCAAATGGTTCTTTTTCCGATTCATTAGAAGGATGGGAAACTACAGGCGAGGCAGCTGTCAAGGAAATAGATGGAAAACATAAATGTTTATTGGTTGATGGCGCCGAAATACGGCAGGATGTAAGCGGAAAGATTTCAGACACATCGGGAAATATTGTCTGTCAGCTGGATGCGTCGTTGATTGATGAACCATTTGTAATAAAGGTGTCTTTGAATGATGAGACAAAGCAAATTTCAGTAACCAAAGATGCAACATACTCTGTAGAGTTCGATGGGGATGAATGGGGAAAATTGTCTCTGTCCATTGATGGAGAAGGCTTTGTTGACCATGTGAAACTTTATAATTTTTGCTACAATGGTTTACTGTATGATGCTGATGGAAATGAGGGAGCGGCATTGGAGGCAATGAGGGAGCTAAACCGCGAAATGGGTAAAAATTAGTATATTTTTAAAACTAGTGTTATTACATGAAGTGAATTAATGGATATTTATGGTCGGTCTGTCAAGTGTTGGCAGACCGATTTTGCATATTTGCAAAAGGATAGTGTATATAACTCTAAAACCATAAATAAATGTAGATATGAGTTAAAATAAGTAAGATTAAAAATAAATTAGAGAATAGGACTTTTTAGAAGTGGCACAGTAATGCCGATTACTGGTTACATCAAAGGACGATGGCAAAAAGTCATTTGGAGACGTTTTATGCTTCATATATTAAAGGATGCAAAAGACATATGGAATAGAAAAGAATTAATTATGACGTTAGCACAGGCAGATTTCAAGAGAAAATTCGTAGGATCTTTTCTTGGAATTTTCTGGATGTTTATTCAGCCGATTGTCACGGTTTTAATTTATTTTTTTGTATTTCAGTTAGGGTTCCGCTCCCAGCCCGTGTCTGAGGTGCCATATGTGTTGTGGCTGATTCCGGGAATTGTACCGTGGTTTTTTTTTAATGAGGCCTGGGGGGGAGCGACTAATTGCTTGTATGAATATCAGCACCTGGTTAAAAAAATGGTTTTTAAAATAAGTATTTTGCCCATAATCAAGGTAATGTCTTCTCTGTTCATTCATTTGATTTTTATCTGGATTATGATTATTGTATATCTGCTTTTTGGAATGAAACCATCTTTATGGTGGATACAATTGTTATATTATACTTTGTGCACGTTATTTTTGGTATTGGGATTATCGTATATTACTGCTTCGTCCAATGCTTTTTTTAAAGATATGGGGCAAACCGTACAGATTTTACTTCAAATTGGTATGTGGATTGCACCAATTATGTGGTCGGAAACGATATTCCCGGAAAAGATCCGTTTTCTGTTTAAGCTTAATCCGATTTACTATTTGGTGGAAGGATATCGGGATTGTTTTATTACACATGAGGGATTCTGGGAGCATCCAGTGCTAACGATATATTTCTGGTGCATTGCGTTAGCCATTTTTGCAGTTGGTACGGGATTGTTTAAAAAACTGAAACTTCATTTTGCAGATGTTTTGTAGGAAGAGATATGAGTGCTATAGTTGTCGAGAATTTAACAAAGATATACAAACTTTATAAAGACCCTAAGGATAGGTTTAAAGAGGCGGTTAGTCCTTTTAAGAAGGTGTATTCTGAACCTTTCTATGCACTGAAAGGAATTTCTTTTTGTGTTGAGAAAGGAGAGACGGTAGGGATTATCGGGACAAATGGTTCTGGAAAATCCACAATACTTAAAATTATTACCGGAGTAATTAACCCCACAGAAGGACATGTAGAAGTGAATGGTAAAGTGTCGGCTCTGCTGGAATTAGGGGCAGGGTTTGATATGGAATATTCGGGTGTAGAGAATATTTTCATGAATGGTGCAGTTCTTGGCTTCACCAGAGAACAGATGGAGGCGAAAAAGGAAGAAATTTTGGAATTTGCCGACATTGGCGATTTTGTATATCAGCCAGTAAAAACTTATTCCAGCGGTATGCTTGTAAGGCTTGCTTTTGCACTTGCAATTAATGTAGAGCCGGAAATTTTGATTATAGATGAGGCGTTGGCGGTAGGAGACGCCTTTTTTCAGGCAAAATGTTTCCATAAACTGGAAGAAATTAAGGAGAAGGGAACGACTATATTATTCGTGTCGCATGATATTGTATCTGTCAAAAAGCTGTGTTCCCGTGCTGTCTGGATTGAAAAGGGAAATTTGCGTGAGGCTGGTCCGTCGGGTGAAGTGTGTGAGAAATATATGAGCGCGCAGATTATTAGGACGAATGAAGAGAATCAGAAAATTCTGGCGCAGATGAAGCCAGAGAACCATGATGATGTGGAAAAGCAGACAGGAAAAAGTGCAGTGGCTCATTTTCCGAGGTTTGTGACAGAGCATGCGGAAGCAATAACGACCACGGGGAAAGCGGAACTTTTGTCGTTTTATATTTTGGATGAGGAAGGCAGACAGGTCAATCTGTTGGAAACGAGGAAAACTTATACTTTTGGGGTTGTTGGAAAATTTAATGAAGACATTGAGCGTGCTTTGTTCGGTTTTGAACTTGAAAACCTTAAGGGGATTAGAGTATTTGGAATTAATAATTTCATGCAGAAAAAAAGTATAGCCATGGCAAAAAAAGATATGGTGTATGAAGTGTCATTCAAATTCGAACTCCCCAGATTTCATAAGGGGGAATATCTTGTAACGCCGGCTATTGCGGCGGGTACACAGGACAGCCATGTGGTACTGGTTAGGGCACATAATTGTCAGACAGTTGTCATTGATAATGATGGATATAATACTGCTATGCTGGAGCTGGATGCTGAAACTAATATATGTGAGTATGAAGAAAGACAAGTTATGATTGAAGACTGAGTGACATTGCTGCTTTTGCGAAGACAGTAAAAATAACATGGTCTTCTGATGTAAGGAACGCTGTGAGCGCGGTATATGTGGAGAGAAAAAAGATGGAAAAGAATCCTGTTAACAATCTGTTTACTGGAGAAAGGTTTATACCAGGAATAGAAGATAGCAAATTGGAGACCGAGCATTATCAGAGATATCTTAGTGTATGTAGTCTTGTTGAAGATAAAGTGGTTTTGGATGCCGCCTGTGGTGAGGGGTATGGCAGCAGCATCATGGCATCTATGGCAAAAAGTGTAACTGGAGTAGACATTGATGTAGAAACAGTCGAACGCGCCAGAATAACATACAAAGGATGGGATAATTTACGATTTTTACAGGGAAGTATAGAAAGTATACCGGCTGAGGATAACAGTATAGATATTGTTGTATCGTTTGAGACAATTGAGCACGTTTCGGAACAAATTCAGCGTAGTTTTTTGAATGAAATTACGAGAGTATTGAAACAAGATGGCATTCTTGTTATGTCTACTCCCAACAAAAAAGTATATTCAGAGCTGTTTAACTATAAGAACGAATATCATGTGAAAGAGTTTTATCACAATGAATTTCTCACGTTTTTGCATGAAAAATTTAAATATGTCCAACTTTTTAATCAATCATTCCAAATTGTATCCATGATAAATCCGTGTGAAGGACAGACGGATAAAGTGGCATGTTACACTAAGAATCAGGATTATATTCAAAACGGCAAATATTATATTGCGGTTGCATCTAATATAGCGATATCTTCTGATGTAATTTCGTCTATATATGTTAACCGTTTTGGCGAATATGAAGAAAATATGCAGAGGATTTTTGCACTGCAAGAAGAAGAAGAAAATAGAAATAGGCATATTGCTAAGTTGGATGATGAACTGGAGGAGGCTGGTAAAAGAATTGTCGTACTGCAGGCGGAAGATGAAAAAAAGAACCAGCACATTCAAAACCTGGATAAACATGTTGATGAAATGGGTAGTCGGATTCGCGATTTAGATCAGATGAATGAGCAGTTAACTCTGCAGAACAGTCTTTTAAACGGACAGAATCAAGAACTGAGCCGACAGAACGATAAATTAAGTGATAAGAATCAAGAACTGAGCTTTCGGAATGGTGAGCTGAGTAGTTACAACCAGGAATTGAGCCGGCGGAATGATGAGCTGAGCAGCCATAACCAGGAATTGAGCCGGCGGAACGATGAGCTGAGCAGCCACAATCAGGAATTGAGCCAATGGAACAACGAGATAAATTATAAGAACAATGAATTAGACAATTTAAATAGGGAGTTGAGTGAAAAAAATCAGGAGTTGATCCGCCACCAGGACGACTTGAATCTGAACTTGCTGAACCAGAGTCAACAAGTAGAAAGACTGAAAGAACAGCTGACTGATCTAAAGCAGACTGTTCTTAACAAAGAGGGCCATATAGAGCTATTACTTGAGGCAGAAAGAAAATATGAGCATGAGAAAACGACACATGCTTATAAATTTGCGAAGAGGATTCAAAGGATAGGTAATGCCGTTTTGCCGATTAACAGTCGCAGACGGTTTTTTGCGCGAGTTGTGTTTAACGTGTTTCGACATCCTCGTCTGATGTTTCATGTCATTAATCCGAAACGTATTAAAAATTATTTGAAATATATACGTCTGGAAGGCATGGACGGTGTGAAAAAGCGTTACGATGAGGCTGTTGATATGGAGCGCATGCAGATGGATCCTTCAAGCCGCTTAGATTTGGAGCTGGAACAAATTGCCGATCCTGCATTGGCAATTTGTAAAGCAGCGGAAGACTATGATGTTCTGGAGTTTCCAATATGGACACGGCCGATCGTGTCTATTGTGATACCAGTGTACAATGAGTTTGAGTATACCTATAACTGTCTTAAGTCGATTTTGAAAAATACTGGTGATGTTGCGTATGAGGTTCTGATTGCCAACGATTGTTCTACAGATGTGACAAAAGATGTAGAAAAGATTGCAAAGAATGTTAGGCTTATCACAACAGAAGAGAATGTCAGGTTTTTGCGCAACTGCAATTATGCAGCACATTATACCAGAGGAAAATATATACTCTTTTTAAACAATGATACACAGGTACAGGAAAACTGGCTGAAGTCATTAATTGATTTGATTGAACGAGATGAGACGATAGGTATGGTTGGCTCCAAGCTGGTATACCCGGACGGATATCTGCAGGAGGCAGGAGGTATTGTTTGGAATGACGCTTCCGCGTGGAACTATGGTAATCGGAAAAGCCCGGAGGAGCCAGAATATAATTATGTGAAAGAAGTCGATTATATTTCGGGTGCGGCAGTCATGATAAGAAAGGACCTTTGGGAGGAGATTGGAGGTTTCGATGAGCAGTTTGCGCCAGCGTATTATGAAGATACGGATTTAGCTTTTGAGGTTCGGAAAAAAGGATATAAAGTATTATATCAGCCGTTATCTGTGGTAGTTCATTTTGAGGGAGTATCAAACGGAACAGATGTGGAGAGCGGCTTAAAGCATTACCAACAGGTAAACTTTCAGAAGTTCTATGATAAATGGAAGGATATCCTTCAGAAAGAGCACGAGCCTAACGGGGTAAATGTGTTTACGGCAAAAGATAGAAGTAACCACAAAAAGCATATGCTCGTTGTGGATCATTATGTGCCACATCACGATCAGGATGCTGGGGGTAAATGTACTTATATGTACTTGAAATTGTTTGTTAAGATGGGATTTCAAGTGACCTTTATTGGAGATAATTTTTATAAGCATGAACCCTATACGACAGAACTCAATCAGATGGGAATAGAAGTTCTGTATGGAAATTTTTATTACAATAACTGGCAACAGTGGTTAAAAGAAAATGCACACTATTTTGACTATATTTATTTGCAGCGTCCTCATATATCTGTAAAGTATATGGATTTGGTGCTGCAGTATTCTGATGCAAAAATATTTTATTTTGCACATGATTTGCACCACATTAGGGAATACAGAGAGTATGAGATGACAAAAGACCCGGATAAACTGGCATCATCCGAAAGATGGAAAAAAATAGAGTATGAGTTATTTGAGAAGGCAGATGTCGGACATGTTGTGGGATCATATGAGCAGGGGATTATGCAGAAAGTATTTCCGAATAAACCAATTCGTAATATTCCGTTATATATTTATGAAAAGATGATGAGTGATATTAACAAAGATTTCAGTGAGCGGCATGACTTGTTGTATGTAGGGGGCTTTGGGCATCCGCCTAATGTAGATGCGGTATTATGGTTTGCCAGGGAAGTGTATCCGGGTATATTAGATAGATATCCGAATATGAAATGGCATGTAGTGGGAGGAAAGGTTCCGAAGGAAATTAAAGAATTAGAATCTCCAAATATTATTATTGAAGGTTTTGTTTCAGATGAAGTATTGGAGAAGCTATATCGCATCTGCAGACTGGCCGTGGTACCGCTTCGCTTTGGAGCAGGTGTAAAAGGTAAGGTAGTAGAAGCGGCATATTTTCAGATACCGCTAATTACAACATCGATTGGTGCAGAGGGATTAGATACCCAGGATCAGTCTATGCTGGTGGAAGACGATGGTGTGAAAATGGCAGAGATGATTTGTACGATTTATGAAGACTATGATCGGCTTAAGGAGATGTCTGATAATGGCATTAAGTTTATCCAAAAGAACTTCATGCTGGCAGAGGCAGAGCGGGTGATTCGATTGGATGTTGATCTATAGTGCGGAAGAAAATATAAAGCGATAAATATAGAATGTAATGGAGTAAAAAATATGGTTTTTTCATCTTTTATATTTTTGTGGATATTTCTTCCAATTGTATTTATAGGATATTTTTTGCTGCAGGATAAGTACAAGAATATATTTTTACTTTTGGGAAGTCTTATCTTTTATGCATGGGGAGAGCCGCTATATATTTTGCTAATGCTCTTTTCTATTTTGATTAACTATGTGTTTGGAATCTTGATTGATAAAGACAGACCTTATAGAAATTTGCTCTTAATAATTAGCTTAATATTTAATATTGGAATCTTAGGATATTATAAATATGTTGGATTTTTGGTTGAGGTTATTAATAACCTTACGGGGAGAAATATAGAGCTGCCAGATGTTGCACTGCCGATTGGTATTTCTTTTTATACGTTCCAGATTTTGTCATATATTATAGACGTATATCGCGGGGAGAGCAGTCCGCAGAAAAATATAATAAATCTGGCACTGTATATTTCCTTTTTTCCGCAGCTTATTGCTGGGCCAATAGTAAAATATAAAAATATTAATGAACAGTTAATTAATAGAAAATGCACAATTGAAAAAACAGGAGAAGGTATTAGAAGGTTTATTATAGGTTTAGGTAAAAAGATTATTATTGCCAATACTGTTGCGAAATGCGCTGACGCGATTTTTGCATTAGACTTGATTAATGTAACAGGTATTTTGGCGTGGATGGGAGCAATTTGCTATACATTGCAAATTTATTATGATTTTTCCGGCTATTCAGATATGGCAATTGGACTCGGCAGAATTTTTGGGTTTGAATTCCAGGAAAATTTTAGGTATCCGTATTTGTCGGCTTCTGTGCAGGAATTTTGGCAGAGATGGCATATTTCTCTGGGAACTTGGTTTAGAGAATACTTATATATCCCCTTAGGGGGAAACCGTATGGGAAATATAAGAACGTATATCAATTTATTTGTTGTGTTTTGTATAACGGGGTTGTGGCATGGCGCGAACTATAATTTTTTACTGTGGGGAGGGGCATATGGCATACTCCAAATTATAGAAAGAATGGGTTTTAAGAGGTTTCTTACAAAACATCGGCTTTTTTCACATATTTATATGGTGTTGATTTTTACTTTTGGATGGGTATTGTTTAGGGCAGATCCGTTAAAGCAGGTGATTGGCTTTATGGAGAGAATGATATTGCCATGGAAATATAAGGAAAGTATGTTTGTGACAGCCAAAATATTTGGGAATAAAACAGTGCTGATTATTATATTAGGAATATTGGGATGTGGGATCGTACAGCAGTTATTGGCGAAAATGAAACTGTTTGACAGACTCAGAAATTCATATTTAGAGATAATATACTGTGGATTTATTTTTGTTTTATGTATTTCAATGTTGGCTGGAAATACTTATAATCCCTTTATTTATTTTAAATTTTAGAGAGGTTGCATATGTCGAAACGTAAATCTTTTATATGGATCGTGCTTTTTCTGATTGCATTGGCATCGCCTCCATTTACATTTTTCTTTTTGGGACCATATATAGATGCGGTAAATTATGAAAATAGGAACATAGAAGCGAAACCAGTTCTTACATTGAAGAATTATGTGTCGTTTCCGCAAGAATATGAGACATATTATAATGATAATATTCCGTTTAGGAATCAGTTAATTCAACTTACGAGTAAGATTGACTTTTTCCTGTTTAGACAGTCTTCTAATGACAATGTAGATATTGGGAAGGGAGGGTGGTTGTTTTATTGTAACGATGAAGACCACAATCCGGTAGAGCAGTCTTTAGGATATTGGCATTTTACGCAAGAAGAGCTGCGTACGATAGCTGAAAACCTGGTTGTGACCAAGGAGTCGTTAAATAAAAAGGGAATTGAGTTTGTTTTGTTTATTGCGCCTAATAAGGAAACAATTTATGGAGACTATTTGCCGGACTATTATCAGGTAAGAAATAATTATACAAGTACAGATCAGATGGTGGACTACTTGCGGGAAAATACAGATATTCGTGTGGTTTATCCCAAAGAGGAATTACTGGAAATGAGGCGTAAAAATCCGAATATTGTTTTGTATCACAAACTGGACACCCATTGGAACTTTGCAGGAGGATATATTGGCGCAAACAGTTTGGCGAAAGAACTAGGAATAGGAATGCCGCTGCTAAGTGAAGTCACCATAGAACAGCAATTTGCTTCAAGTGGTGATTTGACTAATATGCTTAACATATCTATTGAGAATGGAGATATAGACTACAACATTACAAATATAAGCGCGTTAAATACAGAGAATGAGAAATGGGATTTTTTGACGGAATTTATATATCATACACCAGGGGCAGATCAGAGGAAACTATTTGTATGCAGAGATTCTTTTGCGACATCGCTGGCACCCGCTCTTGCAACACAGTTCGAGGAAAGCCTCTGGGTTCATGGTAGTATATTTGAGCAACAGCGGGTACTTGATTACAATACGAATATTTTTGTTTACGAGACGGTTGAAAGATACGAAAATTCATTGTTGAATTTTAGAATACTTTATTGATGTTATCATAATGGGTCAGTGAAGTTTTGATTGTTTGGATAAAGTTGTAGCGGAGATTTAAGTATATGAAAAGTGAAGTAAAGTATAGGATTAGCAGTAATAAGTTTTTATTCTGCTATTTGCTGTATGCAATAGTGATCTGTCTAAATGATTTTTTAATTTTTATGTTTTCCTGGGAGTATATGGTATCGCTTAGCATATCGGGAATATTGGTTTGCTTGGTAACAGTAATATACGTTAAGAAGAATCGAGTGGCTTGGGAAGACTTATCAGTCAATGTGTATGATGCGGGCTTGATTTTACTGATTATATTACAATGCACCTTAAGGGCAGTTATGCCGGATACAAGTTACGATACACTAAATTATCATTTGTACTATCAGAAATTTTTTGACAGAGATTTTATTCATTATGATTTTTTTCCAATGAGATCTTTTAATGCACAGACATTTGGGGCGATTAGTGACAGGCTTTTTTATGGTTTTCGATATTTTTTGGGATATAGAATGGGAACGTTGTTGAATACATTCGTGGTAATCCTAATCTATTTTCAGACTAAGCAGCTTTTTATTATGATTTGGCGCGAGTTTGGCCATGATTGCAAAAGCAGGTGGTCCAAGATTTTGGGAAGTGCCGGTGCATTTATATGTTTAATGACTGAAAATACGTATACGCTACAGTCCACCTATATGGTCGATTATTTAGCAGTACCATTTTTACTGGAAATTATTAGATTGGTCATAAATATGGAAGGGAGAGGTAAAGAGGAAACGGATACCGTGCATACGGCAGGATATCTATGTCTTATGAGTGGATTCGCTATAGGAATTAAAATAACTAACATCTTGGTAATTGTTCCGCTAGCGATATATTTTTTGATAAAGCAAAGGAAAAATATAAACATTAAGTGTTTTTTCTGGTCGGCTTTGATGCTGGCATATCCACTTGCTTTGTACCTTTTTATCAGTTACAGGATAACAGGGAACCCCATGTTTCCTTATTTTAATGGCTTTTTTAAGTCCCCGTATTTTTCTACAACTCGATCACCAAACGATTTTTCAGCTTTTAATAACCGATTTGGCCCCGTAAAGGTGATAGAGTTTATACTATGGCCATTATATATGTTGAAATTTCCAGAAAGAACTGCCGATTATCAGATGTGCAGTGGAAGAGTGCTTGTCATAGTATTTGTTCTAATAATAGCAATATTCTGTGAGTTCAAACGATATACACATATTGTTAAGATAAACATTCTTTATTGTATTTACTGCTATGTATTATTTCTTACAATATTACACGGATATATGAGGTACGTGCCGGTATTGGAAATATTGGGAAGTGCGATAGCGATTATTGTACTTGTGGAGTGGCTGTGCAATAGGGGCTATATCATGAAGCTGGTAGGTGTTATAGGAGCACATTTTTTAATAACACAGATTTATACAGCAACAAGCAGTTACATTATGGGCAATTGTGAGTGGGCATGGAGAGATATAAAAGATGTAGAAAGAATTGTGGCAAATCTACCATATGTCTTTCGCGATTATAGTACAGGAATCAGCGGTGAAATTTTAGATGATATTCAATGTTGGGTAGTGCCCGGACCCGGCGGGTCTTTGGCTGCTGAGTTGAAAAGCAATGTTCCTATAATTGGCATAAATCCATACTTTGCTATAACCAGTGACTATGCGGCACAATACTTGGAGCAGAGGCTGGAAGAGGTAGCCGATCAAAATATATATTCAGTGACTAAGATAAGCAGATGGGAAGACAACTTTGAAATATATAACAGTTATGGATTGGCTTTGAAGGAAATTATGACGATACAACCGAATTTTTGGGATCAAATATGGTGCCTGCCATTGATGGAATTAGAGACAGTGGATAGAAAAGTGAATTTGCAGTGTGAGAGTTTCACCTCATCGGAAGAGAGTTTAACTATTGATATTGGAGAAAGTGTGGACTTTTTAGATATTTTCGTTGGGGACGCTGTAGACGAGAGAAAGACAACAGACACAGAATACCAGATTTCGGCTGTTGGGATCAACCAGGAAACAGGTGAAGAACAAGTAATATTTCAAAATGCTGTCGTTACACAGATGGGGAGATATATCAAAGCAACTGTTGATGTATCTGGTGATCAGATTGACCAGATCGAGGTTAGAAAAGCGTCATGCGATGCAGATCAAGATGCAGGTGAAACATTTCAAGTAGTGATTCAGGAATATTTGAAATGAAACTATGCGGTAGATGCAACTTAGAATGAAAGGACGTTAAAGATGACTCAAATAAAAAGGAATGCATATCTGGTGTTCAGTATATTGCTGCTTGTGGTAACAATTACAATTTTTGGTCCGCTTGAATTATACTTTACTAACTTTGAGGAGTTCTGGTTTACACAGAAGGATGTGATTATTGTTGTGTGTATTCAAGTGCTGATATGTATAACGGTTCTTTCACTGGTAGGTGCATTGCTGCGGGGAAAGGTGAGAGATATATACAGCGGCGTTTTATTTGCTGCTGGCATTGCATTATATTTGCAGGGAAGTTATGCCAATATTAATTACGGCGTACTAAATGGAGAAGAAATAGATTGGAGTGCATATTCGGTCTATGCTGTTGTAGATACTTTGGGGTGGATTTTGATATTTGCAATCGTTATAGGATTATGGGTATGTAAGCGGGATCTGTTACATAAATTGCAGGTTTATATTTCGGCATGTGTAATAGCAACACAGATAGTTACGCTCATAATTTTACTTTTTACAACAGATGTAGTATCTGGTGAGAAGTCAAATTATTATCTTAGCAATGAAGGCATATATGAAGTGTCTTCGGAGGAGAATGTTATTGTTTTTGTTTTAGATGCGTTTGATGATGCATATTTTCAAGAGATACTACAGGAAGAACCTGAAAAATATAAAGCCGTTTTTGAAGATTTTACTCATTTTAAAAATGCATCTGCAGGCGGAGCACATACGAAGATTGGGATGCCTGCAATTATAACAGGGGAATCTTATCCGGGTGTGATTTCATATGCAGAATATGTGAAAGAGTCATTTAATAAAGATGGATTATACACAGAACTTAAGCGGCAGAATTACGATGTGCGTTTTTACACATCTTCCGCATTTATTCCAGATAAGTCAACGGAGTTTGTGGATAATCAGGTGCCGACAGGCTATAAAGTATCGTCTTATTTTCAACTGGCAGGAAAATACGGTTCTTTGACATTATATAAGTATGTACCGCATGTTTTAAAGCGGTTCTTTTGGCTTTATACGGGTGAGTTTGACCAATATAAAGCTGGAGGTTCAGCAGAAGAGTATAAAACGGATGATTTAAAATTTTTTGAAGGATTGCAGGAGGAGCAGCTTCAGACCAATCAAGAGAAAAAGATATTTCGATTAATTCATTTAAACGGTGCGCATCCACCATTTACTTTGAATGAATATGCGCAGTTGGTAGACAGTGCGGAGACTTCAATTCTCCAGCAGGGGAAAGGGGCGTTGTATATAGTTGAGAATTATATATCGCAGTTAAAGGAATTAGGACTTTATGATTCCTCAACGATTATAATTATGGCGGATCACGGACGTGAGAACATAGCAGAACATGGAATTTTACTAGTGAAAGAAAAGAATAGGAAAATGGCTTTTGAGGAATCGGTTGTACCAATTACTTATTATGATTTACATGCAACATTGTTTCGCGTGCTGGGGAGTAATCGAGGTGCCACTTTTTTTGAGATACTGAATCGGATGAGGGAGCGCCGTTTCTACTTGAATGAGACTGAAAACGGAAAGATGCAAGTAGTTGAATATGTGATTGATGGGGATATCAATGACGATAATGTAATGCGAAAAACGGGTGTTGTACTAGAACCAACAGTTGATGATAGTATGTGCTATCAATATGGAACACAACTAACCTTTGGGATGGATAACACTGCCTTACCGTATATAGTGGGAGGAGTTAGTTCTATCGACATGAAAGATTTTTCATGGACGGATGGCAAGGAGAGTAAGTTTGAATTTCTCTTTGAAGACAAACCGAAAAGGAATCTTTTGGTAACTTTAGATATTAAGCATATATATGATAAAGTTGGAACACAGAACGTGACTATTTATGCAAATGATGTTAAAATCTATACAGAGATTCTGTCTAAAGGGAAGCAGATACAATTTGTTGTTCCAAATTTGATTCTTTCAGAAGAAAAAAAACTTATTTTGCAAATAGATCTGCCGGATGCAGTTTGCCCATATGAAGTATTTGGAGAAGGAAATGACAAACGAACACTAGGGCTTGCTATTTCGGGTTTGCAGATAGATGAAACATCAGAAGAGGCGGAAGTACAGGATATGGATTTATAAGGAAAAAAGAAGGGGGAGTGCTATGAGCGAATTAATACAGCCAGGAGATACAGTAGATGACAAAGACAATATTATAAATACGATTGTTGCAGAGCGAGACGAGTTAAAGACGTACCTTGAAGATTTTTCGGCTGAAATTGCTGAAAAGGATAATACAATCGAGGTGCTTGTTACAGAGCGCGATCAGTTGAAAGCATATCTTGAAGAGTCTTCAGTAGAAATTGCTGAAAAGGATAATACAATCGAGGTGCTTGTTGCAGAGCGCGATCAGTTGAAGACATATCTTGAAGAGTCTTCAGTAGAAATTGCTGAGAAGGACAATGTTATTCAAGCAGTTACTACAGAACGAGATCAATACAAAATATATCTTGATGAGTTGAAGCAATATCAGACATGGGTTCCACCGGGACATTTTTATTCTCCGCTACCCTGCATTGATGAGCTCAAACAAAGAGAGGATACCATTTGGGGAAACATGCCAAAATCATTTTTGGGCATTGATTTGAATGAAGAAGAACAAATATTCATGTTAGAATCCATGTCAGAATGTTATAATACTTTGCCATTCAGTGAGAAACAAAAGGATGGATACCGATATTACTTTGATAATTCCTTTTTTGGGTATGCAGACGGCATCATTTTATACTGCTTTTTACAGAAATATCGGCCAAAACGCATTATTGAGGTTGGTTCGGGATTTTCCTCGGCACTGATGCTGGATGTCAATGAGCACTCATTTATGAGTGTGTGTGGGGGAGGGGGGGGGTAGATTTTACCTTTATTGAGCCGTATCCAGAACGCTTAAAGTCGCTACTGACACCTCACGACAATGTTAGAATTATTGAAGAAAAACTTCAAGATGTCGATACGGATATTTTTTCATCTTTGCAGGCAGGAGATATACTATTTATAGATAGTACCCATGTTTCAAAAATTGACAGTGATGTTAATTTATATTTATTTAACATTCTGCCAAGACTTGCAAAGGGTGTTCTGATTCATATTCATGATATACCATATCCGTTTGAATACTATAAGGAATGGATATATAATGGCCGGGCGTGGAATGAGGCATACATGATTCGTACATTTTTGCAGTTTAATACATCTTTTAAAATTAAATTTTGGGGATCATATTTTGAAAATGTGCACAAAGAATTATATTTTAAGCACATGCCGCTATGCGCGAAATGTCCAGGCGGCAGCTTATGGCTTGAAAAAACAGTGTGAGTAGGGAAGTGCTGTGAAACACAGTAGGAAGGACAGGCTTTATTAATGAGCTACTTATATTTATTTCTCAGTTTTGTCATGGATTGGTGCTACGGACTATGCAACAGTTATGGCTGGGCAATCGTACTATTTACGTTCCTGAGCAAAATAGTCTTACTCCCAGTCTCCCTCTGGACCTACATGAATTCCATAACCATGATTAAGATCCAGCCGGATATTAATTTTTTGAAGGTCAAATATTATGGGCAAAAGGATGTGATCGCTGAGGAACAGGCGAAATTGTTCAAAGAGAAGAAATATCATCCTCTGGCATCAACAATTCCTCTGTTCATCCAGCTTGTATTGCTGATGGGAGTAGTGGGAGCAATAAGATCTGGCATAGAAAATCCGGCGATTGATATGTCTTTTGGTCCGATGGATTTGGGAATGGTGCCAAATGAAAATGGTGTGAGCCTTCTCTGGTCGCCAGCTATAGCTGGATTCTCTGCATGGATATTATGTATAGCGCAGAATGCAAGCAATGTTCTTCAGTCAGAACAGTCTAAGTACAATAAATATGGTACTATGATATTTTCGGTTGGTCTGTCGTTGTATTTGGGCTGGTATGTTCCGATTGGTACAGCGCTTTATTGGATTTGCAGCAATCTGATGGCGGTGATACAGCTGTACATTCTGAACGGGATAATTAAACCAAGAAGATTTGTTGATTACGAGAAGCTGGAGAAAAGCAGAGAAGCTTTGAACGAGATTCAAAGTGTCGGGAAAAAGCAGAAGAATGGTATGTTTTCCGACAATAAAAGAAGGGAAAGGCGCGATTACAAACGGTTTTTCTCTGTGGTAAATAAACATTTGGTATTTTACTCGGAAAGTAATGGATTTTATAAGTACTTTAAGGGAATTATAGAGTATTTGCTGCTGCATACTAATATTATTATACATTATATTACCAGCGATCCGAATGATGCGATCTTTGAACTGGAAAAAGATAATGCACAGATTAAGGCGTATTATATAGGAGAAAACAGGCTGATTACGCTGATGATGAAGATGGATGCGGATATGGTAGTCATGACAATGCCTGATCTGGAGAATTATCACATCAAACGAAGCTATGTGCGCGGTGATGTGGAATATGTTTTTGTACAGCATGGCGTTGGCAGTAATAATATGGGTATGCGTAAGGGGTGCATGGATCACTTTGACACGATATTCTGTGCCGGCCCGCACCAGGCTGAAGAGATCAGGGAGACAGAAAAGGTATATGGCCTTGCTCCCAAAAAGTTAATTGAGGTGGGATATCCGCTGATTGATGAGATTAGGGAAAATTATCAGGCTTTACCGCATGTGGAACATGCAAGGAAGAAAATATTGATTGCGCCGTCCTGGCAGGATCATAATATTGTCGACAGCTGTCTGGAAGATATACTTGACAAACTCAGCAACAAGGGGTATGAGATTATTGTAAGGCCTCATCCGCAGGAAGTGCGTCTGAAAAAAGAAAAGATGGAAATTCTGAAGCAGAAATATGATTCGGATGATATAACAATTCAGACAGATTTTACGTCGAATAATCCTGTTATGGAGGCGGATCTTCTGATTACTGACTGGTCAGGAATAAGCTGGGAGTATGCGTTTACAACACATAGACCGATACTATTTATTAATACACCCATGAAGGTGATGAATCCTGAATATCAGAAAATCAGCACGGTGCCTTTGAATATTTTACTGCGCAATAAACTGGGAAGGAGCCTGGAACCGGATCAGACGGACAAAGTGGCGGAAACAGTGGAGTATTTGATCGGGCATACTGCGGAATACAGAAAAGAAATAGAAGCGCTGGCACAGGAGTATCTTTTTAATCCCGGTTTCTCAGCAGAAGTTGGGGCAAAATATATTATTGAAAGTATACAGGAGAAAATATCAAGGAAAGGGGCAGGTGCTTAAGATGAAAAAGGGTTTGCAGACTGTAGCCTTTGCAGGGGTTACAGGGATCGTTGGAATGTTACTGTTTGGGAGGGATGCAAACGCATATATTGATCCTTCCGTAATGACTTATGTGATTCAGGCGGTGGCCGGAGTGATAGTAGCCGTCGGGGCAGTGGCGGGGATTTATATCAGACGGGCAAAGAAAAAGGTGAACGAAAAGCTTGGGATTGACGAGAACAGAAACAAAGAAGTGGAATCCGATGAGATTATAGTAAATGACAAAAAATAAGTATTTCTATATTTGTCTGTTTCTGGGTATTATGCTGTCTACATGGCATATTTCTGCCAACTGGTATCAGCTGGTTCTGGTGCGCGGCGATTCGATGGTTCCGGCTTACCACAATATGCAGCTTGTCTTGGCTGACCGCCATTCCGGGGACTATACTTACGGCGATGTGATTGCATTTCACTGCGACGGTCTGGATACGGTTTTAATCAAACGCATTGCTGCCTGCCCGGGCGATGAAGTAAAGATTGAGGATGGGTGTCTGTATATAAATGGCGACGGCAGTACTGTCTTTGCGGAGGGAACAGTGTTTAGTTATGCGGGAATTGCGGAACTTCCGGTTCAGATGGCGGACGGACAGTATTTTGTGATAGGCGATAATATAGAGAAAAGCAAGGACAGCCGGTACCGTGAGGTCGGATGCGTTAATGAAAACCGCATTATCGGAAAAATTATTTAGAAACAGAAAAATAGAAATTTTGTTTTTAGGAAGAAGCACAGGAGGACATGTGTGATATGCAGGCAGTTATTTTGGCAGCAGGAATGGGGAAACGACTGAAGGATCTGACAGCGGATAATACGAAATGTATGGTCAAGGTAAATGGCGTTACTCTGATTGAAAGGATGCTGAAGCAGTTAAATGCATTAAAGCTGAGCAAAATTGTAATTGTAATCGGGTATGAAGGGAAGAAACTGACAGACTATATTGAATCGCTGAACATAGAGACTCCGATTTTATATATTGATAATCCGGTCTATTATAAAACAAATAATATTTATTCACTGGCTCTGGCGAAGGAGCACTTGAAGAGGGAGGATACGCTGTTACTGGAATCGGATCTGATCTTTGAAGACAGTGTTCTGGAAACTCTTCTCAACGATCAGAGGGAGACCCTGGCGCTGGTGGACAAGTACGAAAGCTGGATGGACGGGACGGTAGTCAAGCTGGATGAGGAAGATAATATCCATGCATTTATCGGCGGGAAAAAAATAGTTTTTGATGACATACCGGCGTACTATAAAACGGTAAACATCTATAAGTTCAGCAAACATTTTTCAGAACAATATTATGTCCCTTTTCTGGAAGCGTATTCTTCTGCGCTGGGAAATAATGAATATTATGAGCAGGTATTAAAGGTTATCACGATGCTGGATGATCCTGAGATAAAGGCAAAAAGATTAGAGGGACAGCGCTGGTATGAGATTGACGATGTTCAGGATCTGGATATCGCGGAATCTATTTTTAGCGAAAGCGAGGAGGAAAAGCTTTCCAAGATACAGAAACGGTATGGCGGATATTGGAGATATCCGAAGATACTGGATTTCTGCTATCTGGTAAACCCGTATTTCCCTCCGCAGAGGCTGCTTGACGAGATTAAAAGCAACTTTGATACGCTGGTTACACAGTATCCTTCCGGGATGTATGTCAATGCCCTGCTGGCAGCCAAAAATTTTGGCGTGAAGCAGGATTATATTGTGGTCGGTAATGGGGCGGCGGAACTGATCAAAGCTCTGCTTGAGAGATATGATGGAAAGATTGGATTTATCAGGCCGACATTCGAAGAGTATCCGAATAGATACGATGCAGATAAGAGTGTTATTTTTGATGTAAAGCAGATGGATTTTCAATATCATGCAGATGACATCATGAAGTATTACGAGGATCGAAAGATTGACATGCTCATATTGATTAATCCGGATAATCCAAGCGGGAATTATATTGAAAAAGAGGATTTGCACAGATTATGCCAGTGGTGTGATGACAGGGAGATCGACTTTGTAGTGGATGAGAGCTTTGTCGATTTCGCAGAGGGAGAAGATAATACACTGATCTGTAATGAAATTCTTGAGAAATACAAAAAACTGATCGTGGTAAAAAGCATCTCGAAATCGTATGGTGTTCCGGGGCTGCGGTTGGGAGTATTGGTGTCCTCCCGGGAAACACTGATTAAAGAACTGAGGAAGGAAGTAGCGATCTGGAACATCAACTCATTTGCCGAATTTTACATGCAGATCGCGGAAAAGTATACTGGTGATTATAAGAAGGCATTGGAGCAGTTTCAGGCAGTTAGAAGTTCATTTGTTGATGCGCTAAAAAAGATAGATGGACTAAAAGTTTATCCAACGCAGGCAAATTTTGTAATGTGTGAGGTTTGCAACGGTATTTCAGCAGCTAAGATAGCCAGAGACTTATTAATAAAACATAATTTATTTATTAAAGATCTGACTGAAAAAATAGGAAACGGAAAGCAGTATATCAGGCTCGCGGTCAGGAAGCAGGAAGAAAACGAAATGCTGATTGAGGCACTGAAGGAGATTTGGACAGTATGAAGATCATTTCTTTTGAGGACATTAGAAATCTGAACATTACGCCACAGACATGTCTGCAGTGGGTAAGCGATATGATTGCCAATAAAAAAGAGGCGCTGCTTCCGGCGAAAATCAGCATGAAACCAGTGGAGAAGATATTCTGCAACGTAATGCCCTGTATATTGAAAGGCGAAAAAAAGCAGTGGGGGGGGGGTGAAAATTGTCACCAGATATCCCGACCGGGTTCCCAGCCTGGACAGCAGACTGCTATTGTTTAATGCGGAAAACGGAGAGTTTTTAGCATTGATGGACGCAGACTGGATTACGGCAATGCGCACGGGGGCGGTTGCGGCGCATTCGATTCTCCTGTTTGCAAAAGAGAACTTTTCTACAATGGGGATACTGGGACTTGGAAATACGGCAAGGGCTGCCCTTCTTATGCTGGTCTCCGCCCTTCCGAAGAGGGAATTATATATTAAGCTTTTACGGTATAAGGGACAGGAAGAGCTGTTTGCGGAAAGATTTGCGGAATATTCTAATCTCCACTTTTCTTTTGTGGAGGATGCGGCAGCGCTTGTTAAAGGTACTGATGTTGTGATTTCTGCAGCTACGTATCTTTCCGGGGATCTTTGTACGGATGACTGTTTCGCAGAGGGCGTATTAGTAGTTCCGATCCATACGCTGGGATTTACTAACTGCGACCTGTTTTTTGATAAAATCTATGCGGACGACTATGGCCATGTCCACCACTTCAAGAACTTTGAGAAATTTAATTATTTTGCGGAAGTATCTGATGTGGTAAATGGAACGGCTGTCGGACGTGAAAATAATAGGGAAAGGATTATAGCATATAATATTGGCGTTTCTATGCATGACGTCAATTATGCCGCACACATTTATGAAATGCTGAACGGAGTAAAGCTCGAAAACATTGATTTACACGGGCCGGCAGAAAAGTTCTGGATATAAATCATTGCAATGGCCGAAAGCCGGTTATTTGAGTGCGGTATTATGCGGTGTAGATTTTGAATATAACGATAATCGGCGGTGGTAATATTGGTACTTTAATGGCAGCAGAATTGGCGGATCGGGGATATAGAGTTACGGTATACACGTCAAAAGCGGAACGGTGGCAAAAACGGATTGAAGTATATGATGCGAAGGATAACTTTTTGCTTGCAGGAAATATTTACTGTGTCACTGCAGACATGAAACAGGCAGTGGAGCATGCGGACCTGATTTTTGTAACAGTTCCGGCGCAGACGTTTTGCAGTCTGGCCGACGAACTGATTTCGTATGTGAGACAAGGCCAGTATATTGGAGTTGTTCCCGGAAGCGGCGGCGCTGAGTTTGCGTTCAGATCGCTGGTTGAGAAAGGCTGTATTCTGCTTGGGCTGCAGAGAGTTCACAGTATTGCAAGACTAAAAGAAAGCGGTAAATCTGTATATATGCTTGGCAGAAAAAAGAAATTGGAAGTGGGGACGATTCCTTGTGAACAGAGTACCGATATTGCGGCAATGTTGGAAGAAATGTTTGGCATTGAGTGTGAGGCATTACCCAATTATTTGTCTGTCACATTGACACCATCCAATGCCATTCTTCATACGACACGGCTGTATACTATGTTTAGGGATTTTGAGCAGGGAAAGAGTTATGAGAGAAATGTTTTATTTTATGAGGAATGGGATGATAGGTCGTCGGAAATGCTGATAGCCTGTGACGCTGAGCTACAGGCGTTATGTCACAGAATTCCGCTTGATTTGAGTGCGGTGAAGTCTTTACGCGATTATTATGAGAGCTATACTGCACAGGATATGACTGCGAAAATTAGGAGTATAGTTGCGTTTAAAGGTTTGCTCTCTCCTATGAAATGCATAGGGGAAGACCGTTGGATTCCAGATTTCGAATCAAGATATTTTACAGCGGATTTCTCATTTGGTTTAAAAATAATAAAGGAGCTGTGCGATCTGTTTTCGGTGGATCATGAAAATATAACTGAAGTTTGGAACTGGTATCAAAGTGTTGCACAGGAAAATGCGAAGGAAGCATTCAGCCTGGATCTGGGAAAGGACGAATGCATAGCACAATATGTTTAGGATGCAGTCTGTTTTATGAATCAGCCTTTGATATATTTACAGGCGTAATATTAATTATGCTTTTTCGTGATTTTTTCTCATTTCCTCTTGACACATCCACGCGCACCATTTATAATTAACTAAATCGAGTGATAAAAAGAAACGTGCGTTCGCACATTCTGGCAGTTTCTGCCGTTTACTCAACTACTACAAATGAACGGCAGAGATGCTGGAAGTGGAACGGACACTCCGTAATTACCGCCTCGGGACAGATGTCCTGCATCGTTTGCCACACTACAGAAGGAGGTATTTATGGAGTACGCAAGGATCAGAAAAGAGGAATCGGAAATGAATTTGACACAGGAAGACATGGTGAGACTGGGGCTGACCAGAAAAGGGAAATGGCAGTATACGGTTGCAGATGTTGAGGCACTGCCCGAGGGGGTATTCGTCGAGCTAATCGACGGAGAGCTGTTTATTATGGAGGGGCCTGCGTTTGACCATCAGGATATTCTGATGGGGCTGAGCTTTCAGATAGAGCTCTATATTCAGAGGAAGAAAGGAAAGTGCAAAATTGTCCCTGCACCTTTTGGTGTCTATATTAAAAAGGATATCCACAATTATGTGATGCCAGACATCTCCTTGATCTGCGATGAAGGGAAGCTGGAAAGGAAGGGATGCCAGGGCGCGCCGGATCTGGTGATTGAGATTGTTTCGCCGTCCAGCAGGAAGATGGATTACATACGCAAGCTGGCCTTATACCAGGAAGCCGGTGTGCGGGAGTACTGGATCGTTGACCCGAAATCCGGACAGGTGACCATTTACGAAGAGGAACACGGGTATATGCCGGTGCAGCGTTCTTTTTCCGAGCGGATTAAGGTGGGCGTTTATGACGATCTGTATCTTGATCTGGCAAATCTGCACGGGACACTGGATGAAGTACTTACGGAAGAACGGCAGTCGGCAATACAAGAGGGACTGCAAGAAGGCATGCAAGAAGGCATGCAAAAAGGCATACAACAGGGACTTGCGGCTCTTGTAAACTCGTTAAAAATGGTTTTGCCCGATCTGGATGCGGTCTGCCGGGCGGTGGTTCAGAATGAGATCTATAAGGATGTCAGCCGGGATGAAATTGTCCGGCATTATGGAAGTAAACAATAGTTTAGAAGCGGGCAATACCTTCCGGGGGATGCCCGCTTTCAGGGTTTGACCATTTACACAAATTCTTTTCCCCCTCCCATTTCCCTGCCCAATGTGATATGATAAGTAAGGTTGAGGAAATGGAGATGATTTTACAATGAAAAAACTGGGAAGAAACGACGCCTGCTGGTGTGGCAGCGGAAAAAAGTATAAGGCGTGCCATATGGCGATGGATGAGAAGATTGAAAGCTACGAGCTGCAGGGGCACATTGTCCCGCAGCACGATATTCTGAAGACGCCGGAACAACTGCAGGGAATCAGAGAAAGCAGCAAGCTGAACATTGCCATTCTGGATGAAATTGAACGGCAGATCCGTATTGGCATGAGCACCGAGGAGATTGATAAGATTGTCCGGGATATGACGAAGGAGATGGGAGGCATCGCCGCACCTTTGGGTTACGATGGGTTTCCCAAGAGTGTCTGCACCTCCATCAATGAGGTGGTATGCCACGGAATTCCCGACGAGAACCGTCTGCTAAAGGACGGTGACATTGTGAATGTGGATGTATCCACCATATATAACGGTTATTTTTCCGACTCATCCCGCATGTTTATGCTGGGAAATGTGCCGGAGGAAACGCGGAAGCTGGTGCGGGTGGCAAGGGAATGCATAGACGTGGGACTGGAACAGGTGAAACCGTGGAACTTTCTCGGGGATATGGCGCAGGCCATCAATGATCATGCAAAGCAGAACGGTTATTCTATTGTAAGGGAGATCGGCGGACATGGTATCGGACTGGAGTTTCATGAGGAGCCTTTTGTCAGCTATGTGACCCGCAGGGGGACAGAGATGCTTATGGTGCCGGGAATGGTCTTTACCATTGAGCCTATGGTCAATATGGGGAAGGCAGATATTTATATTGATGATGAGGACGGCTGGACGGTCTATACAGACGACGGTAAGCCTTCCGCGCAGTGGGAAGTGACGTTGGCGGTGACAGAGGATGGGTACGAGATTTTAACGTACTGAGATATGATTGACAGCGGGCATTCCTCCTGGAAAAATGAGGAAGCACCAGGCAGTGAAAAATAGCATGGAAATTTGATGAGCGATATTTCGTTTGGAACGATAAAAGTCAGAGGACATCTGGGGTGTGGGTGTTCCCTGATTTTTTTATGTCTAAAACTTGTGCAACATTCCGATATTGTAAATGGGGATGGCATCTGGTATGGTAATGGTACAATCTTTGATGAAATTAAAGTATACTTTATTCCGTACATTGTATGTTCTACAGTTTTCTGAGTACGGGTCTGCGGCGGATCGCCGGATGTTCCAACAGGAAAAGACGAAAAGATTGGAATGAAAGTTCGAACTGATTGAATTGACCGAAATAACTGTTCATTGACAAAAAAGGAGGCTGTTGAAAAATATGCGAGAATTTATGACAAAAGTGTCAGATTATTTGAGTGAATGGAGGGAAGACCCGGAACGGGAGGAAGGACAGTTCCCGCGGATTTTCATTGCCGGAATTGGTATTGTGGCCGTTGTGGCCATCGTGCTGCTTCTCTGGTGGGGACATGGTGTGCAGGAAAGAAAGCGGGAAGAGGCTGCACAAAAGGCGCGGGAACTGCAGGAAGCGCAGGCCATACAGGAAGAGCAGAATGCGCTTGCCTTGCAGGAGGCACAGGGGCTTGTGGCGACGACTTATGAAGAAAAAATGCAGGAATATATGTCCCGTGATTCCGGGGAGAAAATGCGGCAGGAGTACCTCACGAACACAAGTGAGCTGGAGGAGAAGGTCAGAGAACTGCAGAGCGCCCTGGAACAGGTGCGGAGGGAAGTGGCGGAGATTGCCAGGGAATACCGGGATAACTCGTCATCCTCTGAAAAAGTGACAGAGAAGCTCACTGTGCTGGAAAAGGAAACACGGACTGTCATGGAAAACGTGAAAACCCTGGAGAGCAGACTGGAGAACCTGACGGAGGTGGTCCAGAGGATTGAGAGGGAAAAGATTTCGGTGATTCAGGGACAGATTGCTGAGCTGAAGGCGGAGCTCGGACAGATACGCACGGATGTGTCGGGCGTTCATGAGAAAATAAAGGAGCTGCGCAAAGAGGATGAAAAACTCTGGAATAAGCTTTCTAAAGTAGAGGAAAGTCTCAAGACGACGGTTGGCGATAACCTGAATGTCCTGGATGAACGTCTGGACGACCTGGGAGAGGATCTGGAGGCTCTAGAACGGGAGTTAAGGAAAGCGCTGGAGGAAGTGCAGAAAAAGAACGAGAACCTGCAGAAAACAAGCGAAGAACTGCAGAAAAAGGACAGCGAACTGGAGAAAAGGAGCGATGAGCTGCAGAGAGTGGGCGAAGAGACCCGGAAAAAGAATGAGGAGACCCAGAGAAAGAACGAGGAAGTCCATAAGGAGCTGGATGAGAAAATCAAGAAAGAGATGAGTGATAAACTGGATTCGCTCTCATCCGAATCCCTTTCGTACCGCTATGAGGGGAGCACGAACACACTCTATCTGATGCCGAACGCGGACAAATCTGGAAAGTAAAGGAGGGACGATATGTGCAGAGGCACGGGTAATGGAACAGGTAATCAAACAGGAAATGGTATGAATAAAGGAAACAGGGTAATAGCGGTACTGCTGACACTGGTACTCGGATTGTGCGCGGCTGCACCGGCGGTGCAGGCGAAGGCCCGGGAGCTGGCCGAAGCGGAGCAGACGATGTCGCTTCAGACATCAGAAACGGGGCGGACTGTGACATGGGCAGGCTTGTCATCACGGGGAAGTCTGGTCTACCGGGAGAATAATAAAGGCGTACAGATAGATACAGCGGATTTCCTTTACCTGCGGGACAGGATAGGTATGGTCTCTGATACGGTATTTGAACCAGCATGTTACACACATACCCATCGGTGGGAATATATCAATATAAACGGGAAAACCCACACAAGGCACTGTGACATTTGCGGAAACACATTCGATCTGGTGGGCACACATAAGGAGAAACAGAGGGAAAGATGTGTGTTTTCACACGATGGCACAGAATATTCCGGCCTGCGTTATACATGTGCCTGCGGGTATCAATGGGAACAGGAGACAGCGCATACACTGTTTTACGAAACTGTGGATGAAACCGGTCACAGGAGCAGATGCCGCCTGGACGGTACAAGATTTTGTCCGGGATATGAGCCTGTTATAGAGGAGCATTACGCATATTATTACGAACCCTGTGAAGATGGCCTTCACCATGAGAAAATCTGTATGGACTGCGGATATCGCGGTGAGGAAGAATGCTGTTTCAGTTTATCCGATGAGGATGACAGTGGAGAAAACAGCAGTGATGGTCAGAGATATTGCTGGTGCGGCAATATGGAAAAATTGGGCACAGAGTCTGGCGGCGAAAATATAGGCGGGGAGACTGATGACATAAATACGGGCACAGAAGCCGGAGATGAAAACGTGGACACAGACACTGGAGACGAAAACACGGACGCAGAAGCCGAAGATGAAAACGCAGACACAGGAGCAGAGGAGGAAAATACGGATACAGGAACCGGAGAGGAAGACACGAACGCAGGAACCGGGAATGAAGGTGCGGACGCAGAAGCCGGAAACAAAGACACGGACATAGGAATTATGGATGAAAATGCGGATGTAGTCCCGGAGGAAGAAGATAAGCCGGGCACAGAGGCGGAGGAAGGAGTATAAAAGGATGAAGAAAAAAATGGCATCAGCACTGCTGGTTCTGACCATGGTGGTCAGTACATGTATGGTAACGACGGCGGCGGAGAATCCCTCTGCTACAAAGGCGGAGCTGCATTCTGAGGGCGTAATCCGCTATTCCGGCAGCGAGGGAGACGTAATTATTGACACGGCGGATTTTTATACGCTTGCGGATCAGCTGGATCTGTTCAAAGTGCGGGCAGTAAAGCAGCTGGGTGTTATGCGGACATACCTGACCCGCTCGGGAGGGGGCGTGAGCATGACAAGTGCAGAAGGCGTATATGCGGTGCACAGGAAACCGCAGGCCGGAGAGGAGGCAGATCCGCTTACCCTGGATTTTGCCACGATACTGGAGGGGATTGCAGTAAGCCAGAGTATACCATCGGATCCGACGGCTTATGGATTGCCCGCCGGAACAAGGCTTTATCAGAAAAAGGACGGGACGCTCAGTACGAGCGATGCAGACGGCGCGGAGCCCATCAATATTCAGTCTGCTGTGGCAGGAAATTTGTCTGCCGGAACGGCGGCCTGGGTCAATGGGGAACTTCTTTTGGGAACAGGCGCGGATATGTCCGAAAAGCTGGGAGAGATATCAGACAGTATGGGGGATATTGACAATGCAACTGGCTATTCCATCGATACTGGCTATACGCTCCCGGAAGATGTGCCTTTTGCAATCGCTTACGTGTCCACAAATACCCATACCACGAGTGGCCCGTCAACGGCGAAGGATCCGGTATTCACAATAAACGGTGGCGGAAAATACACGGAGCTGATCAAGAAGAGATATCTCATGGGCGGATATGATGTGAGAATCCGGGTTTATTTCATAAAAAATATGCCTGCAGGAACAGTGATAACGGGAACCAAGGGTCTGCTCTTCTACTAAAACCATAGCCGCCCTGCCGGAAAAGTCCCGCAGGAATTGACAATCACGCCCCTTTACGATAGACTTTATCACATAGAAGGAATTGGGAAAGGAAGCGTGTTATGAATAAGGGAAAATATTATATTACAACGGCGATTGCCTATACCTCCGGCACTCCCCATATCGGCAATAGCTATGAGATTGTGCTGGCGGACAGCATCGCCCGTTTTAAGAGAAAGGACGGCTATGACGTATTTTTCCAGACAGGTACGGACGAGCACGGACAGAAGATTGAATTAAAGGCAGAGGAGACCGGCGTTACTCCCCAGGCCTATGTAGATAAGGTGGCGGGAGAAATCCGCAGAATCTGTGATTCGCTGGACACCTCCTACGATAAATTTATCCGCACCACCGATGATTTCCACGAGAAACAGGTGCAGAAGATCTTTAAGAAGCTTTACGAGCAGGGGGATATCTATAAGGGGGCCTATGAAGGGCTTTACTGTACCCCCTGCGAGTCCTTCTGGACAGAGTCCCAGCTTGTGGACGGAAAATGCCCCGACTGCGGCAGGGAGGTGAAACCCGCCAAGGAGGAGGCGTACTTCTTTAAGATGAGCAAGTATGCGGACAAGCTGATTGCGCATATCAATGCGCACCCCGAATTTATCCAGCCGGTGTCCCGCAAGAATGAAATGATGAATAATTTCCTGCTGCCGGGTCTGCAGGATCTGTGCGTATCCAGGACTTCCTTTAAATGGGGCATTCCCGTAGATTTCGACAACAGACATGTAGTCTATGTATGGCTGGACGCGCTGACCAACTATATCACCGGGATCGGTTATGAGGCGGATGGCGAGAGCACGGAGCAGTACAAGAAACTGTGGCCTGCGGATCTGCATCTGATCGGCAAGGATATCATCCGTTTCCATACGATCTACTGGCCGATTTTCCTGATGGCGCTGGGCGAGCCTCTTCCCAGGCAGGTATTTGGACATCCCTGGCTTCTGCAGGGAGACGGCAAGATGAGTAAATCCAAAGGAAATGTGATTTACGCAGATGATTTGATCCGCTTTTTCGGCGTGGATGCCGTGCGCTATTTTGTACTGCACGAAATGCCCTTCGAGAATGACGGCGTGATCACCTGGGATCTGATGGTGGAGCGCATGAATTCTGACCTGGCCAATACGCTGGGGAATCTGGTAAACCGCACCATTTCCATGAGCAACAAATACTTCGGCGGCGTGGTGGAGAATAAAAAGACCGGCGTGGATGCCGGAGCAGAAGATGTGGATGCCGACCTGTTCGGCGTTCTGACAGACACCTACAGCCGTGTTGCGAAAAAGATGGATGAACTGCGGGTAGCAGATGCGATTACCGAAATTTTTACGCTTTTTAAGCGCAGCAATAAATATATTGATGAAACGATGCCCTGGGCGCTCGCAAAAGAGGAAGCGAAACAGGACAGGCTGGCTACCGTGCTCTACAATCTCTCCAATGCGATTATGGTGGGAGCTTCTCTTCTGGAGCCGTTTATGCCGGAAACCGCGAAGCGTATTTCTGAGCAGATGAATGCGCCGCTGATTGATTTTGCGGTGCTGGAGAAATGTGCGGCTGACGGGGATATGGTCACGGCATCCACTCTCTATCCTTCCGGGATACAGGTAACACAGAAGCCGGAAATTCTCTTCGCAAGACAGGATCTCGCAGAGGTGTTAGAGAAAGTGGAAGCCATGTTTGCCGAGAGAAATCAGGCCGCCGGTATCGCAGAAGAGACTGCGGCTGAGGCGGATGCTCCGGCCGATGCGATAGAGATCGAACCGAAGGAAACCATCTCCTACGATCTGTTTGACCAGTGCCAGTTCCAGGTAGGAGAAATCCTGGAGTGCCAGGAGGTGCCGAAGTCCAAGAAGCTGCTCTGTTCCAAAGTGCGCGTTGGTTCCCAGGTGCGCCAGATTTTATCCGGCATTAAGCAACACTACAGCGCGGAAGAAATGGTCGGCAAAAAAGTAATGGTATTGGTAAACTTGCAGCCTCGAGAAATTGCGGGCATGATGTCCGAGGGTATGCTCCTCTGTGCGGAAGATGCGGAAGGAAAGCTCTCGCTGATGACGCCGGAGAGACCTATGCCTGCAGGCGCGGAAATCTGTTAATCCACTGATTTCAAATGATCCGGCTGCCGTGAATGGCACGGCTGCCGGATGATAAAATAGAATGGCATCGCTGCCCCGCAGGTGTTCCACCATCCGGGCGGATTGATTATAAGGAGAACCATGATAGAAAAAGAGGAATTTTACTTTGCCTCCCGGGATGGCGAACATAAGCTGCATGCAGTGAAATGGCTCCCGGAGACAGGGAAGCCGATCTGCATTTTACAGATCATACACGGTATGACGGAACATATCGGCCGTTATGAAGACTTTGCCCGGTTCATGGCCGGAAAAGGCGTGCTCGTAGTAGGCGACGACCATCTGGGCCACGGACTGTCCGTTAAGGACGGCGAGCTGTACGGCTATTTTTGCAAGGACGACCCTGCCACGGTGCTCGTGCGGGATGAACACCGTCTGAAAAAGATGATGCAGGAGCAGTACCCCGGCGTACCCTATATTATTTTGGGACACAGCATGGGTTCTTTTATCCTGCGCAATTATCTGATGCGTTACGGAAACGGCATTGATGGCGCGGTTATCATGGGCACAGGCATGCAGCCAAAGCGCGCCGTGCAGTTTGGCTGGCTGCAGGCGTCTCTTTTGAGTACGCTTTTTGGCCCTAAATACGTCTGCCACGGCATGGACAAGGCGCTCTTTGGCGTATACAATTTGAAATTCCAGGCCGGCCCCAACGATTCCGGCCACTGGGTCAGTGTGAATCCCGAGAATGTGAAAGACTTTCAGTCAGACCCGCTCTGCAATTTTGTCTTCACGGCCAACGGCTTCCAGACATTGATGCGGCTGATCTTAAACCTTTACGATGAGAAAAAACTTGCACAGATGCCCAAAAACCTTCCCATTCTGATGGTATCCGGGCAGGATGACCCGGTAGGTGATTTTGGAAAGAGCGTGGAAAAGGTGTTCCATTCTTTTGAGGCGCTTGGCATGGAGCATGTACAGTTAAAGCTGTACCCCGGGGACAGACATGAAATATTAAATGAAGTCGACCGACAGGAGGTATACGGAGATATTTACCGTTTTGTCTTACAGAATGTCACTTGACGTGCGGAACAGGATTTCGTGTTCCGACTGTGTTTTCTGGCAGGCGTCTCCGGGCATATGCGGTTTTGACGCTTTGAAATGGAGAGAAATATGAGAAAATTTATGAGTGCGCTGTGCCTGCTTGCGATTCTTTGCGTGGCGGGTCTTGTCTTCACACAACTGTATGACGGAGAGAATCCGGCCATGGAGGACATCGGAGCCGGTACGGATGAACTTGTGGATCAGGTGAAGGACATGTATGAGGAATATGGCGCTGCCGCAGTGGCGCAGGCAGATGAAAAGCTGGGTGACGTTGTAGAGCAGGCGGACGAAGCCATCGGGGAGGCAGTTGAAAGTGCTGTAGAAGGCGCAAAAGAGGGATTTTTGGAAAGCATCAAAGAAAGCATAAGCAGTTTTTTTCAAGATTTGTCTTCCTGAGGGAAGAAATCTTGGAAATGGGTCAGATAACCGCTGATGTCTGGATGGCAAGGCGGTTTTTTGTATATACTTATTATATGTGCGAATAACTTTTGGAATGGAGGTAAAATATGAAGATTGCTTTTTTTAGCACAAAACCTTATGACAGAATCTGGTTCGAGCCGATGGGAAAGGATTATGGATTTGAGATCCGTTTCTACGAGGTGCCTTTTCACGAGGAAACGGTTTCTCTTGCAAAAGGCTTTGATGCGGTCTGCATTTTTGTGAACGACTATGTGAATGCCGACATGATAAGGCAGCTTTATGACATGCATGTGAAAGCGATCCTTCTTCGCAGTGCAGGCTTCAACCATGTGGACGTGAAAGCTGCCGAAGATAAAATTCAGGTTTTGCGGGTACCCAGCTACTCTCCGGAGGCGGTTGCTGAATTTGCCATGACAATGCTGATGACCGTGAACCGCTATACGCATAAAGCATACAACAGAACACGCGAATTTAACATGAGCCTGCATGGACTGATGGGTGTGGATATGTATCACAAAACGGCTGGTATTGTGGGAACGGGAAAAATAGGACAGGCGATGATCCGCATTTGCAATGGATTTGGTATGGAGGTGCTTGCTTATGATCCTTATCCGAATAAGGAACTGGACGTAGAATATGTATCGGTGCAGGAGCTTATGGAGCGGGCCGACGTGATATCCCTGCACTGTCCGCTGACTTCCGAGACAAAGCATCTGGTTAATTCGGACACCATTGGAAAAATGAAGAATGGCGTGTATCTGGTTAATACTTCCCGCGGTGCACTGATTGATACTGACGCGCTGATTGACGGTCTTGTAGATGGAAAATTTGGCGGTGTCGGGCTGGATGTGTATGAGGAAGAGGAGGGTATTTTCTATGAGGATAAGTCCAATGAGATCATGAGGGACGAAAATCTGGCCAGACTGATGACTTTCCCGAACGTGCTGATCACTTCGCATATGGGATTTTTTACCAGGGAAGCCATGCAGGCGATTGCCAAGGTGACGCTGGAAAACGCTTACGCGCTGGAGAATGGTCTGCCTTTGGTCAACCGTGTCGGGAGCGAGGCAGTGAAATAATGTGAGACCGTAAAAGCCGGCTTCATCTATACGCGGCGGCCGGCTTTTACACGTGATTGGCAGCGACTTGCCGCTTTTTGTACAGAGAAGATCAGTTCTCTCCGTTCTTTAAAAATTTGATATATCGCAGCAGATCGCGCCGATCTTTGGGGTTCAGTTTCTGGATATCAAAAACCACGTCATGCATGGTAATATCACCGAGATACTTTACGTTCAGATTGGTATTGCCAAGATATCCTGTGTTTGCGCCCAGTAAATAGTCGGTACTCACTTTATAATATTCGGAAAGTTTCGTTACGGCCCAGATTGGAATTTCACGATGCCCATTTTCATAATTGGAATAAGTCTGCTGTGACACGCCCAGATACTCAGCAATCACCTTTTGCTTAATATCTCTGTCTTCCCGCAAATCTCTTATTATCATACGTAGCTCTTTCATTTCTAACCCAACTCCCTTCTCACAATAAACTTAAAAAATGTTGTTGTTTTTAATGATAGCACACAACATAAGGTTGTAGATTGAGAACCACAAAAAGAAGAGAAATATATTATCCTACAATAATTAAGTGTACCACATTTAAGGGTTACTATGTAAAATTAATTGATTTTTGCTATAATTATAATATCAGAAAGGATGTGCAGGTACAATGAAATCTATATTTTCAATGAAAAAAAGTAGGCATGAAAATCGCTTTCCTGCGGATTTTGACAGAGAGTTATACAAGCCCGTTTTGAAGTGCAGTATTTGTACAGGAGAACAGGTGGCCGGATTTAAAAACCTGGCCACCGGGAAGTTTGAGGAAGTTATTCTGATTAGAAATGAGAAGGATATTGTTTCGTTTAAAGAGCGGTATGGGATCAGTGAACTCGGTAAGGAGTATTAAGGCTTCGGCATTTGCAGATCCAGCTTTTTCTTATCCCCAACGCTGATATCCATGCCGATCTGTACTTCAATGACCTGCAACGGTGTATCGGCAATAATTGTGTGCGGCGTTCCCGCTTTCATGGCAATCACATCACCGGCAGTGACTGCTTTCTCCACGCCGTCTATGATTGTGCGTCCCTGCCCATCGATCACCGTCCAAATTTCATCGCGCCGCTCGTGGCTATGATAGTTCATTTTGTGCCCGGCGTTCAGGGTTACTTTGATGGTCATACTGCCTTCCTCGATATCAATGACACGAAAACTGCCCCATGATTTTTCTGCAAACATAATCTGCTGGTCGATTTCATCCACGAAGGGCTTGATATAACTCGACTGTATTTTGTCGGAGACAAGGATCCCTTCCGGGCTTGCAGAAACGACTACGTCCTTTAATCCCATGCAGAGTACAGGCACATCCAGTTCGTTTACTACATGTACATTGTCGCAGGAATCATTTAGAATTGCCTTGCCGATGGAAGGGCTCTCCATCGCTTCGGTCAATGTGTTCCATGTTCCCATATCTTTCCACATGCCGCCAAAACGCATTACCTCAATCTCAGACTCATGCTCCACAACTGCATAGTCGAAGCTGACTTTTGTCAGCGTATCATATTTTTCATAAAGATCACGGTAATCATGGAAGGCGATCAGTTCATGAGCGCGTTTCAGCACATATCCCAGCCGGAAAGCAAATACGCCGCCGTTCCAGAGCGCGCCGCTGGCGATATAACTTTTGGCGGTTTCTTCGTCGGGCTTTTCCTTAAAAACGGATACCTGGCTGACATTTTCTTTGTCTTTGGGAATAATATAACCGTATTTGGCGCTTGGATAAGTAGGCTCAATGCCCATAAGAACCAGATTGGCGCTGCTTGTTGCGGCCCGCTCGCCGAGGGCTTTCAGCGCTTCAAAATAGTCCTGTTCCACATAAGGGTCTACCGGGCAGACCACCACAGACTCTTTTTCGGGAATCATCTGTACGTCATGCAGATAGGCAGCCGCTAGCGCAATCGCCGGGAAAGTGTCACGTCTGCAAGGTTCCACACTTATGCCCACATCCGTTCCAAGCTGGTTGTGGATTGCCGATACCTGGGATTTCGAGGTGGCAATGGTAACGGCAGCGGAAGCGTCTACGGAAAGAATCTGGCGGTAAACCCGCTGTACCATGGACTCATAACTGCGGTCAGCGGTTTTGAATATTTTAATAAACTGTTTGGATCTCGTATCGTTTGAGAGAGGCCACAGGCGTTTGCCCGAGCCGCCGGATAAAAGAACTATGTTCATGAGAACCTCCATTATATTTGTTAAAAACAGTATAACACAGCGGCACGTTTTGCGAAAGAGCTGCCAGAAAAAAGAACAAAAGTTCGACTTTGCTATGTACTTTTAAAATATTTTCTGCTATAGTGATACGTGAAAGCAAAAATAGCCATATAGGCAGAGGATGTGTTATGGATCATTTCAAATTGGTATCAGAATACGCTCCCACCGGTGACCAGCCCGCCGCTATAGAAGCTCTGGTGGATGGATTTAAAAAAGGAAATCAGTTTCAGACGCTTCTTGGAGTGACAGGGTCCGGGAAGACTTTTACGATGGCGAATATCATTCAGGCGCTCAACAAACCGACGCTGGTGATTGCACACAATAAGACGCTGGCAGGACAGCTTTACGGCGAGTTTAAGGAGTTTTTCCCGGAGAACGCGGTGGAGTACTTCGTGTCCTACTACGACTATTATCAGCCGGAGGCCTATGTGCCTTCCACGGACACCTATATCGCGAAGGACTCCTCCATCAACGACGAGATTGACAAGCTGCGGCTTTCCGCGACCGCTTCCCTGACGGAGCGGCGGGATG
>OFGL01000408.1_pt1 | contig 39128 bp, 32 predicted proteins | sample 1521801 | NCBI WGS metagenome assembly OFGL01 (sample SAMEA3504085, study PRJEB24116) | mouse gut metagenome | biome: mouse gut; feature: mouse-associated habitat; material: faeces | place: Denmark | collected 2011 | reverse complement strand
AGGCTGCTGCCGGCCAGCATGAGATCGACCTCAAATACACCGATGCCCTCGCCGCCGCTGACAACATCATGACCTTCAAACTGGCAGTAAAGACTCTGGCACAGAAGAACGGCCTTCATGCTACCTTCATGCCTAAGCCCATTCAGGGGGCAGCCGGAAACGGGATGCACGTAAATATGTCATTGTTCCGTGATGGCCGCAACCTGTTCTATGATGAGGGTGGGGAGCAGAAGTTGTCCCTTCTGGCCCGGCAGTTCATCGCAGGACTTTTGGACCATGCCAGAGGCTTCTGCGCTCTGACGAATCCGGTAGTGAATTCCTATAAGCGGCTGGTACCGGGATATGAAGCCCCATGCTATCTGGCCTGGTCCGAGGCCAACCGCTCTGCCCTGATCCGCATTCCGGACCCCAGGGGCCGGGGGACTCGAGTGGAATTGCGCAGTCCGGATCCGGCAAGCAACCCCTACCTAGTATTTGCGGCCTGTCTGGCTGCCGGTCTGGATGGCGTGGCGCGGGAACTGACGCCGCCACCGGCGGTGGCGGGGAATCTGTATGCCATGACATCGGCGGAACTGGCAGAGCGGGGCATCCGATGTCTGCCCGTCTCGCTGGACGCCGCCGTCCAAGCTATGGAGGCGGACAGGGTGGTCATGGAGGCCCTGGGGCCCTATGCCGTCCGCTATGCCGCCAGGAAGCGGCAGGAGTGGGAGGAGTATCGGACTCAGATTTCCCAGTGGGAGCTGGACAAATATCTGACAAACTGCTGAGCGCTCTGTCCCGGGAGGGGAGGTGAAACCGTTGGAGCGCATTGTGGTAGCTTTTATTGGAGAGGAACTGCGGCGGAAAACTCTGCACTTTCTGGCGGCAGAGGGGATGGAAGCTGCGGCAGTCTGTACCTCCGGCGCGGAGGTGATCCGTATGGTCCGACAAATGGGCAGTGCCGTTGTGATCTGCGGGTTCTATCTCCGGGATATGACGGCAGACACTCTGGCGGCAGACCTCCGAGGAGTTGCAGCAGTTATGGCAGTGGCGAAGGCATCCCATCTGGAGCTTTGCGGCGGGGAGAATCTGTTCAAATTACCGGTACCCGCCTCCCGGTCCGAGTTTTTCGCTACCCTGGGCCTGATGCTGGACTTTGAATCAGCCCATCTGCGCCATCCGGCTTCCCAAAGGCGGGAGGAGGACCAGCGGATGATCCGCCGGGCCAAGGAACTGCTGATGGATGTCAACCGCATGACCGAGGAAGAGGCCCACCGGTTTCTGCAAAAGCGCAGTATGGAGCGGGGCATCAGAATGGCGGAGGCTGCCCAGCGGGTAATTGATTCCTATACCTTATGAAATTTTCGACAGAAACGGAGTGTTTCTTATGACATATCTCTCGCCGCTATACCGTTCCCAGTTCGAGCACGACGCCTGCGGCATCGGCGCGGTGGTGGACATCAAGGGCCGCAAATCCTATGACACCGTGGACAAGGCCCTGAAAATCGTGGAAAAGTTGGAGCATCGGGCGGGCAAGGATGCCGCCGGAGAGACCGGCGACGGCGTTGGCCTGCTGCTCCAGATCCCCCATAAGCTGATGAGACGCGCAGCAGAGGATTTGGATATTTCCCTGGGGGAGGACCAGGACTATGGCGTGGGCATGTTCTTTTTCCCACAGGATAAGCTCAAACGGGCCCAGGCGAAGAAAATGCTGGAAATCATCGTGGCCAAGGAGGGTATGGAGTTTCTTGGCTGGCGGGATGTGCCGGTGCATCCCGAGGTGCTGAGGCAAAAGGCCCTGGACTGTATGCCCCGGATCTGCCAGTGCTTCGTGAAGCGTCCGGCGGACTGCGCGCAGGGCCTGGACTTCGACCGGAAGCTTTATGTGGCCCGGCGGACCTTTGAACAATCCAACATCAACACCTACATCCCCTCCTTCTCCAGCCGGACCATCGTTTACAAAGGCATGTTCCTGGTGGGCCAGCTGCGGCAGTTCTACGCCGATCTCACTGACCCGGACTGTGAGAGCGCCATTGCTCTGGTCCATTCCCGGTTTTCTACCAACACCACTCCCTCCTGGGAGCGGGCCCACCCTAACCGCTACATTCTCCATAACGGCGAGATCAATACCATCCGTGGGAACGTGGACCGGATGCTGGCCCGTGAGGAGACAATCTCCTCACCCTTGATGGACGACGATATGGACAAGATCCTGCCCGTGGTGGACCAGCGGGGCAGTGACAGCGCTATGTTGGACAATACCCTGGAGTTCCTCATGATGAACGGCGTGGAACTGCCCAAGGCTGTTATGATGTGTATTCCCGAGCCATGGGCCAACGATAAGCGGATGGACCGGGAGAAGCGGGACTTCTACCACTACTATGCCACCATGATGGAGCCCTGGGACGGCCCTGCCGCCATTGTGTTCTCCGATGGTGACAGCGTGGGCGCGGTATTGGACCGGAACGGCCTGCGGCCCTGCCGGTGGTATCTCACGGATGATGAGCAGCTGATTTTGTCCTCCGAGGTAGGCGTACTGGATGTCCCTCCGGAGAAGATCGTAAAGAAATCCCGGCTCCAGCCGGGGCGGATGCTGCTTGCGGACCTGCGCCAGGGACGTCTGGTGGATGACAGCGAACTGAAGCAGTCTTACGCCGTCCGGCAGCCCTACGGCGAGTGGCTGGATTCTCATCTGGTCCACCTGCGGGAGCTTCCCATTCCGAACCGCCGGGTAGAGACCCATTCGCAAGCTCTGCGGGACCGGTTGTACAAAGCGTTCGGATATACCTACGAAGAAGTCAAGGACGCCGTTCTGCCTATGGCAAGGGATGGTATGGAGCCTACTTCTGCAATGGGCGTGGATACGCCTTTGGCGGTTCTCAGCGAACGGCACCAGCCTCTGTTCAACTATTTCAAACAGCTTTTCGCCCAAGTCACCAATCCCCCCATTGACGCCATCCGGGAGGAGATCGTTACCGACACCACCGTCTACGTAGGTCCCAGCGGCAATCTGCTGGAGGAGAAATCATCCAACTGTACCGTTTTGCAGATTCCCAATCCCATCCTTACCAGTGTAGAATTGATGAAGATCCGTTACATGGAACGTCCCAGCTTCCATGTGGAGACAGTATCCCTACTATATTACAAAGGCTCACCCTTGGGAAACGCCTTGGACCGGCTGCTGGTGAATGTGGACCGGGCCTACAAAAAAGGAGCTAATATCCTCATTCTATCCGACCGGGGTGTGGATGAGAACCATGTTGCGATTCCCTCCTTGCTGGCGGTCAGCGCTCTGGAGCAGTATCTGGTTCGTACCAAGAAGCGTACGGCCATCTCTGTGATCCTGGAGAGCGCAGAACCAAGAGATGTGCATCACTTTGCCACCCTCTTGGGCTACGGCGCCCAGGCCATTAACCCTTATCTGGCCCAGGAGTGCGTGGAAGAGATGGTGGAGCGGGGCATGTTGGACAAGGACAAGGGTGCAGCTATCAGCGATTACAACAGCGCTATTCTTCACGGCATTGTGAAGATTGCCTCTAAAATGGGCATTTCCACCATTCAGTCCTATCAGTCCGCCCAGATTTTTGAGTGTGTGGGCATCAACAAGGCGGTAGTGGACAAGTATTTCACCAATACCATCAGCCGTGTTGAGGGCGTGGGCCTGGAGGAAATAGGCGAAGGTGTAGAATGGAACCATAGTCAGGCATTCGATCCCCTGGGGCTGGGCTTTGATGACACGTTGGATTCCATGGGGGCATACCGTCTCCGCTCCGGTCCGGACAAAGAGGACCATATGTACAATCCACGGACCATCCTCCTGCTGCAAAAAGCCGTCCGGGAAGGCAGCTATGAAACCTTCAAGGAATATACGGCCCTGGTAGACTTTGCCGACAAGCCACACACACTCCGGGGACTGCTGGACTTCCGTATGCCGGAGGATGGCGGCATCCCGGTGGACGAGGTGGAGCCGGTAGAAAGCATTGTCAAACGCTTCAAAACCGGGGCCATGAGCTACGGTTCCATCTCCCAGGAGGCCCACGAGTGTATGGCTGTTGCCATGAACCGCATCGGCGGCAAGTCAAATTCCGGCGAGGGCGGCGAATCCCGGGAACGTCTGAAAGGGGAACGCTGTTCCGCTATCAAGCAGGTAGCCTCCGGACGCTTCGGCGTAACGGGGGAGTACCTGGGCAGCGCGAAGGAAATCCAGATTAAAATGGCGCAGGGGGCCAAGCCCGGTGAGGGTGGCCATTTGCCGGGGAAAAAGGTCTATCCCTGGATTGCTAAGACCCGCTGCTCCACCCCCGGCGTAACGCTGATCTCACCGCCGCCCCACCACGACATCTATTCGATTGAAGATCTGGCCCAACTCATTTATGATATGAAGAACGTCAACCGCCGTGCGCGGATTAGCGTCAAACTGGTCAGCGAAGCCGGTGTAGGCACCATCGCGGCGGGCGTGGCCAAGGCGGGAGCGCAGGTGGTGCTGATCTCCGGCCACGACGGCGGTACCGGAGCGGCCCCCCGCAGCTCCATTCAGGGGGCGGGCCTGCCCTGGGAGCTGGGTGTGGCGGAGGCCCACCAGACGCTGATCCAGAACGGATTGCGCAGTCAGGTGGTTATTGAGGCCGACGGCAAGCTGATGACCGGGCGGGATGTGGCCATTGCCTGTATGCTGGGAGCGGAAGAATTCGGCTTCGCCACAGCGCCCCTGGTAGCAATGGGATGCTGTATGATGCGGGTATGCAGCCTGGATACCTGTCCGGCGGGCATTGCCACACAGGACCCGGAATTGCGAAAACGATTTTCCGGGAAGCCGGAGTATATTGTCAACTTCATGTACTTCGTGGCCCAGGAGCTGCGGGAGTACATGGCAAAGCTGGGCATCCCCACGGTAGACCGGCTGGTGGGCCGGGGCGACCTGCTGCAAGTCCGGGAAAAGCTGGTGACCCACCGGGCAGAGACGCTGGACCTCAGCGGCCTGCTACAAAATCCTTACGGGGAGAATGTGCCCCACTTTGATCCCGCTGCTGTTTACGACTTCCATCTGGAGAAAACGGCGGATATGGGCATATTGATGGAGAAGCTGGGGAAAAGCCTGAAGAGTAAGAAGTCTGGGCGGCTGGAGGTGCAGGTATCCTCCACGGACCGCGCTTTCGGAACGCTCTTCGGGTCCGAGATTATCCGGCAGTGCGGGAATGAACTGCCAGAGGACAGTTACATCATCACCTGTCACGGCGGCGGCGGACAGTCCTTCGGGGCTTTCATTCCCAAGGGCCTGACCCTGGCACTGGAAGGGGACAGCAATGATGGCTTTGGCAAGGGCCTCTCCGGCGGTAAACTGATTTTATATCCCACCAGAGGCTGCCCTTTCAAGCCGGGAGAAAACATCATTGCAGGCAACGTAGCTCTATACGGGGCAACCTCAGGAAAAGCGTTTATCAACGGCATGGCCGGGGAGCGGTTTTGTGTGCGTAATTCCGGCGCGGTGGCTGTTGTGGAAGGCGTAGGGGATCATGGCTGCGAATACATGACCGGGGGCCGGGTGGTGATACTGGGGCCCACCGGAAAGAACTTCGCGGCGGGCATGTCCGGCGGCGTAGCCTATGTGCTGGACGAAAAGCACGATTTGTATCTGCGGTTAAACAAGGAGCAGGTGCAGGCTTCCGAACTGACAGAGACGCACGACATCGCTGAGCTGCGTTCTATCATCGAAGAGCATGTTGTAGCTACCGGTTCGCCCAGAGGGAAGAAGATCCTGGCAGCGTTCCAGTCCTACATTTCCTGCTTCAAAAAAATCATGCCCAGGGATTACGATGCGATGCTGCGGGCTATTGCCCAGCGGGAGGAAAAGGGCATGAGCCGGGAGCAGGCAGAAATTGAGGCGTTTTACGCTGTAAGTAAGGGGTGAGCGCATTATGGGAAAGATTACAGGATTTTTAGAATATGTCCGGCAGGAGGTTCCGGACCGCGCTCCGGCAGAGCGGGTTCACGACTGGGAGCCTTTCCGCCTTCCGCTGCCAAAGCAGGTCCGGCAGGAGCAGGGAGGACGGTGCATGAACTGCGGCGTACCCTACTGCCAATCCGGCATTGACTGGGAAGGGCGTACCTTCGGCTGTCCGCTGCATAACCTGATCCCGGAGTGGAACGATATGATTTACGCCGGAAACCCCAGCCATGCTCTCAGCCGCCTGCTGAAAACCAACAATTTCCCGGAGTTCACGGGCCGGGTGTGCCCTGCCCCCTGCGAGCGGGCCTGCATCTGCGGCATGTACGGCGACAGCGTGACCATACGGGACAATGAACTGAGCATCATTGAGGATGCCTACGCCCAAAAGGCTGTGAAACGCCGCCGCCCACCCCAGTGGTCCGGGAAGAAGGTGGCTGTGGTAGGCTCCGGCCCGGGGGGGCTGGCCGCCGCAGACCAACTCAACCACCGTGGCCACTCCGTCACTGTCATTGAGCGGGAGGAGCGGGCTGGAGGGTTATTGACTTACGGCATTCCCAATATGAAGCTGCCCAAGGATGTGGTTCAGCGGCGTATTGAGCTGATGGTTGACGAGGGCGTCAGTTTCGTCACTGGGCTGGATGCCTCCGTTCCGGCGGTGGCGCAGCGGCTGTTGGCGGACTATGACGCGGTGATCCTTTGCTGCGGCGCGGAGCGGTCCAGGGTGCTGGATGTAAATATGGAGGGCATTTCCTCCGGAATCTATTATGGAACAGAGTTCCTGAAAGCCGCCGTGGAGCGGCAGCATTTTGGCAAAACCCCAGTGGTACCCACAGCGGAGGGTCGGGACGTGGTTATCATCGGCACCGGCGATACTGCTAGTGACTGCGTGGCCACCGTTCTTCGTCAGGGGGGCAAATCTGTGACACAGTTGGTGCGCCGTCCGGAAAAAGACTATCTGCGTAATGGCGTCCTCCCGGCAGACTACGCCCACCAGGAGGCTCAGGCGGTAACAGGCCGGGACCCCCGGCGGTTTGGCGTCCAGGTGAAGGAACTGTTGGCGGAGAACGGCGTTCTGACCGCTGTGATTACCACGGACGGGGATGTCCTCCCCTGCGGACTGCTGATTGCCGCAACGGGCTTTGCCGGGTGCGCGGAGGAGGTATGCAGGGCGTTTGGCGTGGAGCATGATAAAACCGTCCGGACAGCGGAGGGAGGCTTTGCTACCAGTGTGGAAAAAGTTTTCGCGGCCGGCGATATGCGGCGGGGGCAGTCATTGGTAGTGTGGGCCATCGCTGAGGGCAGAACCGTGGCGGCGGAGGTAGATGAGTACCTGATGGGATACACCCCTCTTGTGCGAAACATATAATTATTGTAGAAATTTTTGTGCATCTTCAACATCTTCTCGTGAATTGCATCCATTGACGATTCCCGCATTTTCGTGGTACAGTTTTACCATCGCAAGGGCAAAGGCGCCTGAGAGATCGTATCTCTTGGGTGCCTTTGCCTATTTTTATTTCAGGAGGGATCTTTAAAATGTACTCATCTGTCAACACCATTTGGGTTTTGCTGGGGGCCGCGCTGGTCTTTTTGATGCAGGCGGGCTTTGCTATGTGCGAGGCGGGCTTTACCAGGGCCAAGAATACCGGCAACATTCTGATGAAGAATCTGATGGACTTCTGCATCGGTACGCCTACCTACTGGATACTGGGTTTCGGCCTGATGTTCGCCGGAAGCGGGGCGTTAATCGGGGGCCTGGACCCCTTCGTCCGGGGGGACTACAGCGCCGTCCTGCCCGATGGAGTGCCGCTGTTTGCCTATCTGATCTTTCAGACTGTGTTCTGCGCCACGGCGGCTACCATCGTCTCCGGCTCTATGGCCGAACGGACGAAATATATTTCCTACTGCATCTATTCCTTCTGCATTTCCGCATTTATCTACCCGGTATCCGGCCACTGGATCTGGGGCGGCGGTTGGCTGAGCCAGTTGGGCTTCCATGATTTTGCCGGGTCTACGGCAGTCCATATGGTCGGTGGCGTATGTGCTTGTATCGGCGCGGCCATTCTGGGGCCCCGGCTGGGTAAGTATGACCGGGAGGGCAAACCCCGGGCGATCCTGGGCCACAGTCTTTCGCTGGGAGCGCTTGGCGTATTCATCCTTTGGTTCTGCTGGTTTGGGTTCAACGGTTGCTCTACCGTCAGTATGGAAGGCGACGATGTGATCGCCAACGCGGGCCTCATTTTCGTCACGACCAATATGGCCCCCGCTGTAGCCAGCCTGGTCACCATGATCTATACCTGGCTCCGGTACAAAAAGCCCGACGTAGGCATGACCCTCAACGCGGCCCTGGCGGGTCTGGTGGCAATTACCGCCGGCTGCGACGTCGTCTCTCCCGCTGGCGCTGCCGCAATCGGTATTGCAGCCGGACTGATGCTCCCGCTTTCTATCAATTTCTTTGATTCTGTTCTGAAAATCGATGATCCTGTAGGCGCGGTTTCCGTTCACGGTGTCTGCGGCGCAATGGGTACGATTTTGACCGGATTTTTCTCCACCAGCGAGGGGCTGCTATACGGCCACGGCGCGAAATTCCTCGGTATTCAGTGCCTGGGCGTCCTGTCCACAGCAGCCTGGGCCGCTGTTATGATCACCATCGTGTTCCAGGTTATTAAGCACACGATTGGCCTGCGAGTATCTCCGGAGGAGGAACTGAAGGGCCTGGACATCACCGAGCATGGCCTTCCTTCGGCATACGGCGGCTTTGCATTCGTGTACGACGATACGCCTGATGGTCTGCCTGTCACTGTTTCCGGCGGTGTGCCTATACAGGAAGCGGTGCCTGTTGAGGTCGTCTCGCCCTCTGTTCCGCAGCCGGTGCTGAAAGACGGCGTAAAGTTGACAAAGGTAGATATTCTCTGCAAAATGGAGCGGTTTGATGCTCTGAAACGCGCTATGTTCGATATCGGCATCACCGGCATGACTGCGGCAAATGTTATGGGCTGCGGCGAGCAGCGCGGCAAGACGGAAGGGTATTTCCGCGGCGCGAAAGTCGAGGCCACTATGCTGCCGATCATTCAGGTGTCCATCGTAGTCAGTAAGGTCCCGGTTTCGCAGGTGGTCCATACCGCGCGCAAAGTTCTGTATACCGGCGAGATTGGTGACGGAAAGATCTTTATCTACAACGTAGAAAACGTAGTCAAAGTCCGTACCGGTGAGCAGGGATATGATGCCTTGCAGGATGAAGATACCAAGGAACGCAAATAAGCATGAAAGGATATTTATTATGTTAGATACGATTACCAGCATCAACAGTGCCATCAACAATGTTGTCTGGGGCTGGCCCGCGCTGATCCTGCTGTCCTTTGCGGGAATCCTCATGACCTGCCTGACGAAGTTTCTTCAGGTCACACACATTGGGCACTGGATGAAAGAAACCATTGGCGCGATTTTTCGAGACAAAAACGTAACAGGACACACCAAAGATAAGTCCATTTCCCAGTTTCAATCTCTGTGCACCGCTTTGGCGGCCACAGTGGGTACGGGCAATATCGTAGGTGTGGCGGGAGCCATTATGGTCGGCGGTCCCGGCGCGGTATTCTGGATGTGGATCATCGCCTTTTTCGGTATGATGACCAATTACTCTGAAAATGTCCTGGGAATCTATTACCGCGAAAAAAGTCCTTCCGGAGAATGGCACGGCGGCGCGATGTATTATCTCGAAAACGGTCTGGGTGCGAAACCGGGCTGCAAAATTCTTGGAATGGTACTGGCTATTCTGTTTTCTATATTCTGCTTCCTGGCATCCTTTGGCATCGGCAATATGACCCAGGTCAACTCAATTTCCGGCAACATGGAAGCTGTTTTTGGCGTCCCCACATGGTTGACCGGTATTGTAGTATTGATTCTGGCCGGTCTGGTGATCCTGGGCGGGCTGAAACGAATCGCCTCTGTTACAGAGAAGATCGTTCCGTTTATGGTTATTCTATACATGATCGGCACAGTCGTTATTTTGATTCTGAACTTCTCTATGATCGGGCCTGTGTTCTCCGCCATTTTCCGCGGTGCCTTTGCTATGAAGTCCGCTGGCGGCGGAATCGTGGGTTACGGAACAAAGCTGGCCATTGAACAGGGCATGAAGCGCGGCGTGTTCTCCAACGAGGCAGGGCTTGGCTCCTCTGTTATGGTTCACTCCAGTTCCAATGTCAAAGAGCCTGTATGCCAGGGAATGTGGGGCATTTTTGAAGTCTTTGCCGACACCATCATCGTATGTACGCTCACTGCGTTCTCCGTCCTTTCCTCCGGCCTGGTCGATTTGGAAACCGGCGCCGCGGCGGAAACCTACCAGGGCATTGCCCTGACAAAGGCAAACATGGTCAGCACGGTGTTCTCCATCCACTTCGGTATGGCAGGCGCAGCCTTTGTAGCCATCGCCGTGATGTTGTTCGCCTTCTCAACTGTGCTGGGCTGGAGCCACTATGGCAGTACGGCCTGCGCATATCTCTTCGGAGAGAAAAGCACTATCGTTTACCGCATAATCTTTGTTGCAGCCATTTTCGGCGGTGCAGTAATGGGTGACAATCTGGCCTGGGATATTGCGGACACGCTCAATGGCTTAATGATGCTGCCAAATCTTATTGGCGTCCTGGTACTCTCGCCTGTGGTATATCACTGTACACAGAACTATGTGGAACGTACGCTCAAAGGGAAAGATATTGAGCCGCTCCTCAGTAATTCGCGGGAAATTCAAAATGAGCATATGGCGGCCAGTCAGCACGAAGCGCGCTGATTTTCAGCTTTGTATTTCTATATGGGCAAATCTGTATACCTCACAACATATTTTGTGCAGGCTTTGAATTTGCGCATTCAGAGTTTACATGTAAGGCCTTCTTCTTTTAGACAGCAGCGGGAAAACGCCTGGCGGGGGCGTTTTCCCGGCTGTCCCATTACCCCCCCCACATATCAAACAGCAGCAAGACATAAACTAACCAGCGTACAGCACTGAATAATGAAAAAGGAGCGATTGGCAATGTGCAAGGAAAAAGTAACAGAAATGTTCGGCAGTATGGTATTCAATGAAAACGTGATGAAGCAGCGCCTCTCCACCACCTGCTACAAAGCATGGAAAAAATGCGTGGACGAGGGTACGCCCCTCACCCTGGAGACCGCCCACGAAATGGCGGCGGAAATGAAGAACTGGGCCATGGATCGGGGCGCAACCCACTTTACACACTGGTTCCAGCCTATGACTGGCGTCACCGCCGAAAAGCACGACAGTTTCATTACCCCCGAGGGTACCAGCCAGGTGCTCATGGGATTTTCCGGCAAAGAATTGGTCCGTGGTGAGCCGGATGCCTCCTCCTTCCCCTCCGGCGGTCTGCGGGCCACCTTCGAGGCCCGGGGTTATACCGCCTGGGACCCCACCTCCTTTGCATTTATCAAAGACGGAAGCCTCTGCATCCCCACGATTTTCTGCTCCTATAGCGGCCAGGCCCTGGATAAAAAGACCCCTCTGCTGCGCTCTATGGAAGAGCTCTCCCGGCAGGCGGTCCGGGTGCTGCGTCTCTTTGGCGACACGGACGTGAAGAAGGTAGTCAGCCAGGTGGGACCCGAGCAGGAATACTTCCTGATTGATAAAGATGTGTATGACAAGCGTGAGGACCTGATCCTTACGGGACGCACCCTCTTTGGCGCTCAACCTCCCAAGGGTCAGGAATTGGAGGACCACTATTTCGGTACGATCAAGCCCCGTGTCGCCGCCTACATGAAGGAACTGGACGAAGAACTGTGGAAACTGGGCATTCTGTCCAAGACCAAGCACAACGAGGTGGCCCCTGCCCAGCATGAGCAGGCCCCCATTTATAGCGAAGCGAACACCGCCTGCGACCACAATCAGTTGACTATGGAGGTTATGAAGAAGGTTGCCGGACGGCACAACATGGTCTGTCTCCTCCACGAAAAGCCCTTTGCCGGAGTCAATGGTTCCGGCAAGCACAACAACTGGTCCATCTCCACCGACACTGGCATGAACCTCTTCCGTCCCGGCTCCACGCCCAGTCAGAACGCCCGGTTCCTGCTGTTCCTGTCGGCGTTTATCAAAGGTGTGGACGAGTATCAGGACTTGCTGCGATGCTCCGTGGCTACCCCCGGCAACGATCACCGGCTGGGCGCACAGGAGGCGCCGCCCGCTATTATCTCTATTTTCCTGGGTGACGAACTGACCGCCATCGTGGACTCCATCATCAATGACACCAGCTATGTGGAGCAGGGTAAAAAAACGCTGTCCATCGGTGTGGATTCCCTGCCCGCCATCCCCCAGGATACCACCGACCGCAACCGCACCTCACCTCTGGCCTTCACCGGCAACAAGTTCGAGTTCCGTATGCTGGGTTCCAGCCAGTCGGTCTCCGGTCCCAACACCGCTCTGAACACCATCATGGCTGAGGAACTGAGCCAGTTCGCCGATGAGTTGGAGGGCGCAGAGGATTTTACCACCGCCCTTCACGCACTGGTGAAGAAGGCCCTCACTGACCATCAGCGGATCATCTTCAACGGCAATGGTTATGAGGATGCCTGGGTGCAGGAGGCTGAGAAGCGGGGCCTGAGTAACCTGACCTGCACCGCCGACGCACTGAAGGCCTATCTCCAGCCTAAGCATGTGGAGCTGTTCAGCAAGCACCGCGTTTTCACCGAAGAGGAACTGACTGCCCGGAACGAGATTCATCTGGAAAACTACTGCGAGGTCATTGGTATTGAGGCCCGTACCATGATCGACATGGTGAAGAGAGACATCTTCCCCGCCGTCAGCCGGTTCTCCGGAGCTACTGCCTCCAGTGTGGCAGCAAAGAAGTCGGTGCTGGCTGATCTGGACTGCTCCGATGAGGAGAATTTGCTCAAAGACCTCTCCCGGCTCACTGCCAGGATGATGAAAGAGGTCCGCGCCTTGGAGGACGCCCTGGCCGCGCCCAAGGGCAAAGATGCCTATGAGGCCGCTCATTACTACCGCTATACTGTGTTTGACATCATGGGAAAGCTCCGCGCCATAGTGGATGAACTGGAAACCATGACTGCCGCCGAGGCCTGGCCTTATCCCAGTTATACGGATCTGCTGTTCTCTGTGAAGTGATTCCATTCAAGAGAAGCTGCAATGTTGATATTTTATCGATGGTCAATTAGCATCCATCGAACAACGGCCAGTGGGCAAGGTCTTCCCTTGCCCACTGGTTCGCGCTTATATAAAATCTACATGAAATTTCTCGATCCAGGCATCCAGCATGACGAGCCATGCAAATATCTGCGGTGTCCGCATGAGCTGACCATACCACGGTTCCGTAAGTTCATCCGGATTGGCTGCCAGCAAGTCAAGGGACTCCCTGTTCACCAACTGTGGCAGCATTCCGTTTGGCCGCTCCATTCTCTGGTGGAACAATTCCATCACCCGCCGGAAATAAGCGGGGTGGAACGTCTTGGGATAGGGACTCTTTTTCCGCCAGGCCACCTCCGGCGTCAGGATATCTTCAAACGCTGCCCGCAGTATGCCCTTCTCCCTGCCGTCCAGGCTCTTCAGTTCCCAAGGAAGATTGTAAGCGTATTCTACAATCCGCTCGTCGGCAAAGGGAACCCGCATTTCCAGACTGCACGCCATGCTCATGGTATCCTTTCGCGCCAGAAGCGTCTGCATGAACCAGTCAAAATTAAGTCGGAACATCTGCCGCATACGCACGGCGTAAGGGTCCTCTTCCGGCAGAAAATCGGTCCGTGCTATCGCCGCCCGGTAGGTTTCCCGCAGCCAGTCTTCTCCGTCTGTACCCACCGCCGCCGGACTAAGCAGGCGCTCCCGCACCGCCGTGCTGCGGCTCCAGGGGAAGCACTCCTCAAACAGAATTTCTTTCCGGTGATACCAGGGATAACCGCCAAACAGCTCGTCTGCGCACTCGCCGCTCAATCCTACAGTAAATGCCTTCCGGATGGCCCGGCAAAACAGCAGCAGACTGCTGTCTACATCCGCCATACCCGGCAGTCCCCGCTCTGCCGCAGCCAGCGGCAGGGCGTTTGCCAATTCCACATTATCAATGGTCACGGTGTGATGATTACTGCCGATATGTTCTGCCATTTGCACGACAAATGGGGCGTCTTCGCTGGGAACAAACCGCCCCGCATGAAAGTACCGGCTGCTTTCCGCATAGTCCACACTCCATGTGTGCAGAATCTCTCCACGTTTCCGGTACTCTGACGCGGCTAAGGCAGATAAGATGCTGCTGTCGAGTCCGCCGGACAACATGGTGCAGAGCGGCACATCGCTGACCAATTGCCGCCGTACAGCATCCTCCACCAAAAAGTGGACGTGATCGATCGTCTCACGGCGTCCCTCCATGTGGGGCCGGGCCTGTAAATCCCAGTACCGCCGGACCGACAGGCCGTCTGCACGATACCGCAGGCACTGTCCCGGCTCTAACTCCCGGTAACCCTTCAATACGCCGCTACCGGGTTTCCTTCCCGGCCCCAAAAGGAACAGCTCCCGCCGTCCATCCGCATCCAGCCGTGGCCGCAGGCCATCGCACCAGGGCGCGGCTGCAGCCAATGCGGGGATGACGCTGCTAAATAGGAACCGGTGTCCGTCTTCATAAAAGAAAAATGGTTTTACACCTACCCGGTCCCGGGCGGCAAACAGCTGACGCCTTGTTTCGTCCCAAACAGCAAACGCATAAATGCCGCTAAGCCGTTCCAGACAGCCTTCCCCCCACTGGACAAATGCTGCGAGCAGTACTTCTGTATCAGAGTGCCCCCGGAATGTCCAACCCAGACTGGACAAGTCCTGGCGGAGTTCGTCCGTGTTATACAACTCCCCATTATAAACAAGAACATGGGATCCTATCCGCATAGGCTGATGTCCTCCGGCGATGTCTACTACCGACAGCCTCCGGTGAGCCAAGCCAACCGATGGCGCAAGGTACATTCCCTGATCGTCCGGGCCTCTCCGGGATAAGACTGCACTCATAACCTCCAGAGCATCCCGTTTTTCCCGCACATCTTCCTCAAAACTCACCCATCCTGCAATGCCGCACATAAACCTTCCTCCTCATTCAGATTTCTTATCAGTCTATGCAGAAATAAGCAGAATGTCCCTTCCCCATTTGCGGGGGCGGTGTCAAATGCCTGCGGGGGCGAACTCCCGTGGGGCGGCGGCTTTTTGCTTGTTCTATTTGTTTGGCTGCTGATGATGGGTAAAGCTGTTTGTATAGGGAAATATCGGGGATTGCAACTCAAACTGGAATGTCTCTCGGTCTACGATACCAAGGGCGCAGTCGCTGTCGTATAGCCGCGACAGAGATCCGGCCATCTGCGGGCTAGTGTGATAAGTACCAAAAGCCCTATCATAATCATACTGCTCCACGTTATTTGCCTTTTTACCGGACTCCAAAAACAGCGGAAATAGAAACTGTAACAAAGGAACGATGTTGGTAGTAGCAGAAAGCGATCCTGGTAGCAGCAGCAAGCAATGCGCCGGTATATACCCGGCGCGTGCTTGTTGGTGGCTGACCGCCCCCAAACCCCTGTAAAACCGGGCGCAAGTGCGCCCGGTTTTTTAAGCCGCCTCCGGCGTCTGCTGTTACCCGCAGGGAGAGAAAAATCTTCAACGCGCCTCCTGCTGGCGGTCACGATTTTTCTCTTTTCCCGTCACGCCTAAAATCCGCTCCACGTTGTTTTTGGCGGTGAGCAGTTCTATCATTTTTGCCTTTGCCTGCTTGTACTCTGGATACCGTTGTTTGTTCTCGGCCTGCAACATGGCATACTCCTGTTTCAGCGATTGCATAGACGGCAGCTTTTTCAAACCGAGAGAATCAAAGTACCGCTTCGCCGCTTGACAGGCCGTGATTTCACTGCTATGCTGTTCATAAAAATTTTCTCTTTTCCTGCCCGTCAATTTCCGATACTGTGCGTAAATCTCCCGTGTCTTACCGTAGGTTCCGATCTGCTTTTGCAGTTCAGAAATATCTTTCATTCTTGCACTGGCGGCTTTCGACTGGTCAGCTAAATCGTTGAATTTCTGAACTGCCGCATCACAGGCTTTTTCCAATTCTCCCAAGTCGGTCAGATGGTTCTCCTGCAAGTACATAACGGTCTTTGCCATCTCTTTGAGATTGAAAATCTTTGCCCAATGCTCAAACCCAGGAGAGTTGATTTTCTGCATCCTGGCTTGAATATCAATGAGCATATTCGGCTTGGAGGATGCTACCGCTCTTGCTTTGGGAGCGACAATTCGCTTGCCGGAAATTCGCTCTATAATCGCCGCTTCGGTGTAATCGTCACCAAGAGAATCGCAGCGGATGAACCGCTTACTGTTCGGAATTTTGAACGCCAGATGTTTGCCCCGCTTAACCTCCGCTCCCGCCGTTTTCATGGCGGCGAGGAAACTGTCAAAATCCTTACAGCCTTGACCGAGGGCGGTGTCGATCATCCGCTCCAACTGTCCCCGGATGGTAGGTGGCTTACTCTCCCCCAGCCATGTACCGTAACTGCCCCGGCTGGGCTTCGGCTCCGCAATCACCGACAGCCCATTTTCCAGGCACAGCATATCGGAGATTCTCCGAACTGTGAATGAGGACCGCCAGAAGTTTCGGAATTTCCTGGTGCAGTCTATGGCAGTCGAGTTGAACACGATATGCGAGTGAATGTGGTGCTTGTCAACATGGGTGCAGACGATAAAAGCATGATTGCCCTTGGTCAGCGACATAGCGAGATCATAGCCGATCTTGTTCGCCAGTTCCGGTGTAATCTCCCCCGGCTTGAAGGACTGCCGCAGGTGGTAGGCGATCACATCATTGTCCTTCCGTTCCCTGCCGGTAATGGCGGCATACTGCCGCTTGGAAAAGAGAAACTCCTGGTCAGCGATGGACGGATTGCATTGATAGGCCGTGACCAAATCGCCGCCGTTGGTTTTCTCTGGGTTCTCCACATAGTCCGTCACCCGGCCCAGGGCCTCCGCTACCGTCCGGCCCTTGCCGCTGTGCAGGGGCATCAGTCGTGTTGTTGCCATTGTCAAAACCTCCCCTCAAAGGGAAATGGTGGTGAGCGAAAAATCTTCGCCCACCACCAGACCGTTAATTGATTTTCGATAGCTGCTCCAAAATGTTTCCGAACAGACCGCTGGCCTCCGTCAGCTTGCCGCAGATTTCGTCCACCTCGTCAGGGTAGACACCGCCGCCGGAGTTGACCCGGCGGGCGATCTGGTTCACATTGTTGGAAGTATGTCGCAGGAGTTTCGCGCACTCGTCCAGTTCTTTGATTTGCAGTTGGACAATGTAGCCATCAATACACATTTTCCGAATGTAGGCACTCATATTGTGAACGCCCATCAACGCCATCCTTTGTTCGATTAGGCGCCGTTCCTCGTCTGTGACCTTGAAATAGATACCGCTGGTCTTTTCCTTTGCCATCTTACCTCCGTTTCTGCCATACGAGGTCATAGCCCAGCGCATCGGCCAGCTCCACCGCCTCTTTATAGCGCAGGGATTCCCGGCGCAGTTTGTCGGAGAGATTGGGGACGCTGGAACTCCACCCGTATTGCTCCGCCAGCTTTTCCACCAACTCGCTCATGGTGAAGCCCTCCCGGACAATGTAGGCTTTGATTTCGTTTCTGACATTCATAATCATGTCTCCTTTGATAACTGTATTCGCCATTCGGCGTAGAATTTGAAAACGCCCCCAGCGGCCTGGGCAAGCTGTTCACAATGCCCAGGTCACAGGAGCGCACATCGGATTTCAGCGTTTAGCGTGAAGTCATGCGAAACCGTGAAAACCAGCAGAGGACAACGTACCGTGTTCGCTGTCCAGCGTTGCGTGTTTCCATGAAAAATCGCAATTCTGACGCTGTTTTGTTCGCTGATTTCACATGGATTGAAATTCTGGACGCGAAAAGGGCGGTCTGCTTGACGCAAACCGCCCTCCGGCATGACATATTCAACTTTGGGCCTCCGCCCGTTTCTTCTTTTCACGGGAGCGCCGGGAATATTCCCTCTGCTTCTCCCGTTTCTTCCGCAACCGCTCCTGTTCCGCCAGTTCCTCCGGCGTAGGCTCCGGGAGCGGTACATCAAACTTACCGATGAACTTCAGGTAAATGTCAACCTCCTGCATCCGTTCACCGCTGGACCTGTCCGGCGCATGGACAACGATCTTATCCACGAACTCCAAAATCATCGGCGTGGTCAGCACAGAGAAATCGGTGTACCGCCTGACCAATTCCAAGAACTGATCGGCCCGGTCCGTGTCGGCGTTGAACGCATCCAGCTCCGCCTGTTCCTGCACGATTGCCGCGTCCAGTTCCTCCTGCTCCCGCTCATATCCCTCCGACAGCAGCTTGAACCGCTTCTCCGTCAGACTGCCCGTGGCAAAGGATTCATAGAGTTTCTTTATCAGCCCGTCCAACTCGGCGGACCGCTTGCGATCACGGTTCAGCTTGCGTTTCAATTCCTTTGCGGCGTTGTCCTGCCGAAGCTGGGAGGCGGCGCGAATCTTCTCCACAAATCCCTTTTCGTCAGAGATCGCATAGGTACTGACAGTCTTGATGGTATCCAGCAGTAGCGCCCGGACTGCCCTGGTGGTGATATAGTGGCTGCAACACTTCTGCTCGGAGTGTTTGGCGGTCAGCATATAGGTGGAGCAGTTGTAGTTATCGCTGGGATAGAGGCCGCTGTCAGGGTCAGGTTCCCACCCCTCTTTCAGCGCCCTGCCTCTGCTTCGATGGTTATACATCCTGGCCCCGCACTCGGCGCAGAACAACAGCCCCGTCAGGGGATTGGCCTCGCCCGTGGTGTCCGTCCGGCGTACTGTCTGCCGTGACCGTTGGGCCAGTTTCCAGGTTTCCGGGTCAACAATGGCCTCATGGGTGTTTTCAAATGTTAAGTTGACAAAATTTCGTCTAAAAAGTTACAAAATAAGCGTAAAATGGATGAAATACAGCATAATTGAAGGAATGAAATCCCAAGCGTTTTGGGCCGTCCAGAGAATCATTCTTCAATAACTAATGTGGTAAAATCGCATTTGCCACTCACGGGCCAATTTAATCATGTGTACTCATGCGCAGCTGAAAGCTGCGCATTTTTATATATATGCCATATAGATTGAAATTCTAGGAGGAATATGATACCATGGATACAACAAGAAGCGAACAGATCATGGCAGGTTTGCAGAAGAGTTTCCGGAGCGGGAAATCGCCTAAAGCGTCTACTGTGTGCTATGGGTACAAAGTGGATCAGAAAGGCAAACTTAAAATCTATCCTGATGAGGCTATTCATGTGGTTTATATCTTTGAGCGGTTTGCCTCTGGTGATAGCCTTGGGAAAATATCCGATGCACTGTTCCTCATGGATATCCCTTCACCAACTGGAAAGGAAATCTGGAGCAAGGAAACCATTTCGAAAATCCTTAGCAATGAAAAATATGCCGGGGATGTTGTTTTGGGTAAGACCCAAGTTAGAGATGGCGTACAAGTTAAAACCACAGATCCTGCCATAAAGACAACTTTAAAAGACCATCATCCGGCAATTATTTCAAAGGAACTATTTGATATGGTCCAGAAAGAGAAGAAGCGCAGACACTATTTGCGCGAAAGATAATTAAAAAAAGATCATATGGGCACTGTCAGAACCATACCACCGAAAGTCAATATCTTGCCCAAATTAAAAGTAGCCGCATATTGCCGAGTCAGTACCAAGAAGGCTGAACAATTATCAAGCCTGACAATGCAAGAACAATATTATGAAAAGCGTATCAGGCAAAATCCCGATTGGATTTTTGCTGGAGTATATTCTGACATAGGCAGTGGGACGCGAATAAAGGGTAGAAGCCGGTTTAAAGCATTACTTTCCGCATGTCGGCGCGGCAAAGTGGACATGATCCTTATAAAATCAGCTCATCGTTTTGCACGCAATACGGTAGACGCTTTAAAAACGATTCGGATGCTGAGAAGCCGGAATATTGATATTTATTTTGAACGAGAAAATATCCACACTCTTCATGAAAGCTCCGAATTTATGCTGATGCTGGTCTGTGCCCTGGCGCAGGATGAGAGTTATTCCAAGAGTGAAGATATCAAATGGGGCTTGCGCAAGTCATTTCAGAATCCAGATTCCAAATACTATCAGCGGATATGCTATGGATATACCCATGACCGGGAAGGAAAGCTCATTATTCATGAGGAGCAGGCAGAAACCGTTCGATTGATTTATGAGATGTCCGCATCAGGGGTTAGCCTTGCAAGGATATCTGCATATCTGGAGGATATGGGCATCCCTTCACCGAGAGACAAAAGAGTCTGGAGCAAAGAAACCCTACGGAAAATTCTTAGCAATGAAAAGTATACAGGCTGCGTAATTCTACAAAAGACATTTGTTGAAAATTGTTTAGATCATAAACAGGCCAAAAATATAGGGCAGTTAGATATGTTTCGATTGGCAGGCAATCATGAGCCACTAATTATAGAAAATAATTGATAAAAATTACAGAAAGGAGGACTGAAAAGCAATGGATTTCGAAAATCCGTTTGCAGTTGAATGCGAAAGTTTTTCAAGGAATTTTGATGAGGTTCTTGATTCTCAAGATTGGAATAAAACTCGAGCGCTTGTTTCTAGCGCGGAGCAATATGCAACTAAACATATAGCCGCCCAATATACTCCTTTATTCTATTCAATTGGTACCGCATATTCAGATTTAAATAAGTATGATCCCACCTGTAAGGCAGATGATTTCCTAGAAAAGGCTCTTTACTACTTTAGAACGGCCTTAGACTTACTTAATAGCCACGAACTAGAAAAATCAGAATACATACCATATATAAAGGGTCTGAGGCTCCCATTACTCACAAACTATGCCAATGCATTAAGCAAATGTGGAAGGAAAATTGCTTCTATCAGATTTTATCGTCAGGTCCTACAGATAAACCCCAACTTTTTAATGGCAAAAGGAAATTTAGGAATAGAATTATTGACATATGCAAGATTTGTTCATGATACAGGACACAAAAATTTTTTGTATCACTTTTCCTATGATTGTTTGAAATCAGTTGTCAATGATTCCAAGGAGTCCATCCACCCGGATGCAAAACAGCATTTTTCAAAAATTCTTGCAGAGTATAATGAAAGCGATGTTAAAATTTTTTTAGAAAAGCCACTTAGCATACCAGAATATTCAATGGGTAACGATGCTGAGCATGCTTATCGTGCATGGTGTTTAAATAATCATCTCTTTCTAAATCCTCTCAACGATTTGCCCTTAGCCCATTCTTGCTTTGCGGCCGATGTATTGAAAATGCCAGATTTGATTACGGATATTGAACAAACTGATGTGCCGATCTTTTTCGGAATATTTAATCAACTAAAGCAAGAGTACATTTATGCGAGATATTTGTGTTACAAGGGATGTTCACTTAGAGATAAACCACATTATGCAGATACACAAACACACCTGGTTGACCTTTTCGATTTTCCACAATATTCTATTCGAATAGAAGAACTTAAAACTGCTTTTCGCTTGTTGTACTCTATATTTGATAAAGTCGCTTTTTTTCTCAATGCTTATTGGAAACTCGGGATAAAAGAGCGAGATATTTCGTTTCACAGCATTTGGAAAATCCAAAGTGGCCATGGTAAAAGAATGTATAGGCATAAGAATTTGCACCAAGCGAAAGATAACTCTGGAATTCAATCAATGTGGTGGATGTATAAAGACTTTAATGATATATTTGGAAACTCACCCGCCCCTAAACGAGAGCGACTGAACATTTTACGGAATGCGTTGGAACATAAGTATGTTAAAGTTCATGATTCTTTATTATATGAGGTAAAAGAACCTTATATAGATCAAGAACTGACATATCATATCTCCGAATATGATCTCCAAAATTATACTTTAGATTTGATGTACATGGTTCGTGAGCTAATAATTAATCTTTCATCATCAGTATATATTGCCGAGAAAAACAAACGATTACAATCCACAAATAAGGGTTTTATACCTCAAGTCAATTTGATTGATTATGACGATGCGTGGAAGACCTGATGCCAGGAGATTGATGACTACAACAAATGGTCCGAGTGGCGATATAGGATTTACAGTAAAAATCTAGTTATACCAACGATTTGCGGGCAGTCGAGCAACAGTATTTACTTTTAAAACCAAATAATGAATTAGAGTCTTGAGAGCATCCCAGTGATGGGGTGTCCCTTTTTCATACTCAATTTTAGTAGAACACAATGCTTGTTGTTCATTGGCGAGGCTGTAGGACTTGTAAAGCCTAGTACGGTGTTCCTGGGAGAAGATTGCACAATCCCGGAGTTTTAGCGTACTTCCCTATAATTTGTCTTCACTGTCCAAGATACTTTTGTACTCCTACACTTGATTTTTGTTTTAAATGGTTTATAATAACATTGAATATTTTATTGACAACCTTCGAAAGATTGCTTAATGATATGTTAAAGTATTCGAAATGGCGCTGTTTTGGCAGTATACACCAAGAATAGAGAGATGAATTATGGACAATATGTTGCAGCTCAGCCTTTTTTCTACATCTCCGGAAAGCCAATCTGTTGAGAAAGAAAATGAATGCAATGTTCTTCATATTTCTGATTTGCATTTTGGAATTAATGCGATGAGTTCCAGCGGCAAAAAAGCTGAGTATGAAAAAATAATGGCTGGACGACAGGAAGTGCTCTTTAACTCCTTGATTCATACTTTGAAAGATAAAGTCTCCTATGAATGGAAACCCGATGTCATTGCTATTTCTGGTGATATTGCTTGGAGTGCAAAAAAGGAAGAGTATGAAAGATTTCATCAATCTTTTCTTGAGCCGCTATTAGAAGCACTTAACCTAAAGAATGAAAGAGTAATTGCAGTTCCGGGCAATCATGACATTGATCGGAATTATGTTGCTCGGGCGGGCCATAGGCTTGTTGCCCCAATTAAAGGAAAGCCGTATGAAGAAGCGCATGTAGACCCTATCACAAAAGACTTAATTTCTAAGGAATTGTGGCATTATTTTGAAAATTTCGTACAGGAATTTTATCCCACTGACAGCGGTGCAGACGGAAGTCTTCTATGCAGGGAAAAAACATATGAAGAATGGCCATGGTTGCACTTTTTAGTCCTTAATTCTGCATGGGATTGCCGTGGAAACAAAGATGCAGGTTGTTTACGCGTGGGATTGTCTATCACCGAACAGTTAATCCAAGAACTGAGGGAGACACGTCCCGCAGAGCTACGTTTTGACGGGCATGGACATATCTCGGATACGATTGTTGCGATATTTCATCATCCTTGTATTCAAGTGTATGACTTTGTTGCAGATGATGAACTTGATTTTGTCGATTGGCTACATAACCTTGAACGAGCAGATCCAAAGGATAGGATGTGTTTTAGGGACTTCCTTACTAAATATGCGCGCATTGTTTTGAATGGACATATCCATAAAAAGGCAGGTCCGATTTTTAAAAATAAATCGTATCACTTTTTTGCGGGAACTTTCTTTTCTCCGGAAGTACCAGAGTTTCACTGTCGTATTATTAAAGTGAAGAAAGGTAATGAGGGGGTTCCTCCCACCTTAGAGCTTACGGCCAGCGCCAATGATGGTTTTGACTATTGGGTACTTTCTGATCCCCCAAACACAGACCCTACTTATATGGCCGTCGCATCACATAATCCGGAATCTAAACCGTCTGCTGTAAATCAAAGTCACACATTAAGTGAATTTTTGGCTAAAGAGCATGTGGGTTTGATATTTAATGAAATTCTAGAGATTCTTCTTCAGAAACTTACAGCTGAGCAAATCATGGAATTGTTGACGCACTACTCGGAATTCTTCGAATCGGACGAAACGCTCAACAATCGGTCAACACGGAGACGAAATCCAAACTAATAAAAGGTGATGGTAATGTCAGAAATTTCAAAAATTGTTCAAAAGCGGCCCAATTTATTTGCAAAGGACGCCGATGTTATCAAAGAGTTGTCAACCTACTATTTAAAAAAGGATGAGAATAGTCGTCAAATTTCTGAGGCGCCATCTAAAAAAATGTTTAATTTTGGTGGTTCTGGGGGAATCCCTATTCATTATGATAGAGAACAGGGCCGTGTCTATGCAGATTCCAGTGATAAACACACGATTATTATAGGTTCAACAGCATCAAAGAAAAGCCGCCTTGTTGCAATGCCGACCGCTATGATTCTTGGTGCAGCAGGTGAATCGATGATAATATCTGATCCAAAAGCTGAAATATATTTGCGGACGGCCTCGTATTTGAAAAGCAAAGGCTACATCGTAGAAGTTCTTAATCTACGTGATCCTCAATGTGGTTCTGCGTGGAATCCTCTATATGTTCCTTATCTTATGTATCAAGAAGGACAAATCGATAGGGCATATGAATTTGCAAACGACATCGCAGTGAATTTGACTAATATAGGAAAATCGGAAAAAGAGGAATTCTGGGACAATAGTGCGGGATCGTTCCTTTTTGGTCTAATTTTATTGTTGTTCAAATATTGTAAAGAACATGATGAGCCGCCAGAGTCTGTAAATATCGGAAATATTATAAAATTGCGAAATCTTTTATGTTCAGGTAATTCAAATGCAATTCGCAACAATCCTATGTGGGCATATGCAAAGAGTGATTACTTCATTTCATCTACGCTAATTGGTACAATTGAAACTGCCAATGATACCCGTGCGGGTATTCTAAGTACATTTGACCAAAAGATGCGCATATTCCACATTCAGCCTACCCTTTCAAATATGCTTTCGCATAATAATATTGATTATAGCAATTTGACGGGAAAGCGGCCCACTGCGGTGTTTCTGATACTACCAGACGAAAAAACTGGCTATCATAATTTGGTTTCGCTCTTTGTCAAGCAGAGTTATGAATATCTGATTTTTGAGGCCCAAAAGAATATCAATGTTGGCAATCCTTTAGGTAACAGGGTAAATTATATCCTTGATGAATTTTCGTCGTTGCCTACAATTACTGACTTCCCTGCGATGATTACTGCTGCACGTAGCCGGAACATTCGATTTAATCTCTTCCTTCAGAGCAAGCATCAATTGAAACTTCGTTATGGGGAAGAGAGCGAAACGATTATGTCTAACTGTGAAAACTGGCTTTTTTTAACTAGCAGAGAGGTTGAACTATTGAAGGAAGTCTCTGACTTATGCGGTACAAATGGTGGAACAACTAACCAACCTCTGCTTTCCATCTCTGATTTGCAAAGATTGGATAAGCAAGCTGGCGAGGTGTTGATTTTGAGCGGTAGGAACAAACCATATATTTCCTATCTTGCCGATATTGACTTGTTTGAAACGGTGTTACCAATAAATAAACTAGATTCCAATCCTGTAACTTATTTGAAACATGAAATTAAATTTCAAGTTGATACTTTGAACGTGTCACCCGAGCAACAAATGACTATGCTGAATCCGATGTTGCCAATAATGGATATTGATACCTTCCTCAAGCATTTGGATATGAAGATAAAATCACTTGAAGAAGAAACGCAGAAGAATGATAAGCCAGGGGGGGGCCCGCATTCATGACACACGATATTTTAAGCGAAATTATCAAACGGTCTGAAAAGGTTAAAATTCGAGATTTGTCAGAGGCTGTTGAGGATTTGTTTACGCAAGCAGCCTATGACAAGAGTACCAGTGAGTATTATTTAAATCTTGCTGATCTTTTTGATGTGGCTATTGCACAGAGCCGCTTTGAGGGAAGCGCTGATGATTTTCATAATCTATCTGTACAGCTTGCTCGGGAGGAAGAATATGAATATGCCTGCCAAGTTTTGGAGAAAGGATTACAGCGATTTCCGTACTCTGTAGATTTGTTAGCCGATTATTTGAACTATGGAATGCAATGCGGACGAACTGAACAGTGCGAGAAATATTATGCAACACTCTCTACACTACGTAGCCGATGGAATTGGAGGGCATATCAATTCTCAATTGATTATTTGCGAGAGCGGTTGGAACTTGACCCCACTACAAAAATTGAACCTCTCCGAGAATTGGTAGAAGAATTTATTAATAGGAACTTGATGCGAGAGGAGTGTTATTTGGAAAAAGCAAAATTAATCCGCGACTTTGGCGTTGAGGACACTTCAAAATCAGAAACATATGTTTCTGTATTGGAGTATGCAATTTCTGATAAATGCCCCATTCAAAGAACACCAAAATGCGACTTGAGTTTGGCGGACTATTACTACGATGAGGGTAAAAATCTCCAACGAGCTTTAGAAATTATTGAGCGTTGTAAACGTGATTCTGTCGAAGTTCAGTTTTCTGTTAATCGGAATTACGTTTATTTACTAGCCGCCCTATGTAGGATATCTATGTTCTATGATTCTACTCAAAAAAATCCAACCAAGCGAGTTGAGGAGGGTAGTGAGCAGGAGCAGGAAATACTGCGTATTTATTCGGATTATCATGTGGCACTGACAGATAGAACTGATTCTCGCGCACGCAAGTGTAAGAATATTATTGAAGTATTAGTGCGTGAAACTGCCGTTCCCTATCCATATGATGACGATATTGAAAATGACTAAGCATTAGTGTCCGTTATGGGGTATAGATAGGTTTGACAAAAAAATCTTGTGTAAAAATGCAGACAAAGGAATAAGAGTAGTGGAAGTGCGTTAATCGAAGTTGATTGCCGTACTTCTACTGTACTCTGAACAACGAACAACTATGTTGTTATTCTTGTGCGGGTTTAGCCCTTAGCTGTGGTTCTATTTGAAAAATCCTATAAGTTCTTAATTGTGCGCGAGTGTTCCTACAGTATTTTCCCAATGTGGAAGTGAGGATATAAGAGAAACAAAGAGAAAATAAAAGAAAAAGAGAGCAGGTTCATCAAATACGATAAACCTGCTCGTGGGTGGTTTTAATAGGATTTCACGGAATGCGCTATTCACGAAAATTATATCAGCACTTTTTAAGTTGGAGGATTTTACGAATTTTTAAAGCAAAATGGTAGTTGGTAATATACTCCGAGGATAGCTTTGTTTTCTGAAATTTGAGCGATTTCGTAAAGAGAGTGAGGATTAAGGCGAGTCTCCCAACTTAGTTCTTACTCTCTTTTTTATCCAAATCTTCCGAAATGCCAGCATCAGAGTAGTTTTACTGCTGCATCTTTTTTATCTACAGAAGGAAAATCAGCCATTCCTCCGGGGGACGTTTTATCATCTTCTTGTCCTTATAGGAGGGCTTATAGGCGCGGAAGTTGACGGTATGCCCCATATACTCCGGCTTGGCGAGCATATCCGCAACGGTGTTGCTCGTCCAGTCATAGGGACGGGACATATCCGTTTTGCTCTGGCACGTTCCCCGGCCCCGCTGGGCGAGGTAGTAGGAGGGGCGCTCCACCTTGTCATTCATCAGGATTTTGGCAATGGTTAAAGGGCCTTTGCCCTCCACGCTCAACCGAAAAATACGGCGCACCACATCTGCCGCTTCTTCGTCCACCAGCCAGTGGTGCTTTTCCTCTGGGTCCTTCTTGAACCCGTAGGGGATCGTGTTGGTGACGGGCTTGCCGGACCGTCCACGCACCTGATACTGCGCTTTCTGTTTCCGGCTACAGTCCCGGACGTACCACTCATTCATGATGTTCAAAAAGGGCGCAAATTCCCCCGAATTGTGGTCAAAACTGTCCACACCGTTGGAAATAGCGATAAACCGAACACCCTTCTCCCTAAACAGGATTTCCGTATAAAATCCTGTTTGCAGGTAATCTCTCCCGACCCGGCTCATGTCCTTGGCGATCACGCAGCCGACCTTCCCGGCCTCAATGTCCGCCACAAGCCGTTTCCAACTGGGCCGCTCAAAATTGGCCCCGCTCCATCCGTCATCCGTGTAATGGACGCAATTTGTGAAACCATGCTGGGCGGCGTAGCTTTCCAACATGGCCTTTTGATTCACGACCGAGTTGCTGTCCCCAATCAATTCATCGTCATGGGACAATCTCTCATATAATGCCGTGATTTTCTCCTGCTCCAACCGCTTCTCGCTCATAGCGAACTCCCTTCAAGCGGCTGGCTCGTTTGTGGTGTGCCTATTATACCACAGTCAGCACCGTTTGTCACGGCTTCGCGCTGAATTAAACGCAGAATTTTGTCATTGATTGTCTCCTGGGCGGTGTCGCTGAAATGAACTCTGACTTTGTAGGTAGTGGAACCGATGCGGCGGTAAATGGTGGCAGTTTTCGCCTCTGCTGGTTGAATTGTAGCTATATTGGCCTTCCTTTCTTGCGGTAGGACGCAACCCGTAGTATGATGGTGGTGGATGTTCCAGGCACACAGAAAGCCAGCCCCCGGCTGCGTAATGTCGTTTGCAGTCGAAAGCTGGCTTGAGTGCCTATGTACTTTTGTCGTGAAAGGACGTTAGTTTTCACAGCATCCAAATCATCCTCTCACTTATAGGAGAAAAACCGGGGGTATGGCGGAACCATTTTCAAAAAGGTTTAGAAAATTTCTTGGAGCGGCCCGGTTTGTTCGCCCATCTCTATTATACGGTCAAATTGGCCATGACCGCAAAAATATGGCGATAATGCAAGATTAGGCCGTTCTGTTCTGAAAAATTGCAAAAATGCAAGATGAAATCAGAAGTGCAGAATGCACACTTGATTTTGGTGTAACGTGACCGACATTTTGATATGCTCCCCATATGGCAGACAGGGAAATAAAGAAAGGCAGGAGGGAAATGGGGAAACGTGCAGAAGTAGAGGAAGCAGAACGACTGCTGCTGATAAAAGAATGTCTAGCGAAGCGGATGCGCATACGGGAAGCAGCGCGACGCGCTGGAGTACATCCATCAACAATAGAGAAATGGATCAGCCATTACAAAGCAGAGGAGGAAGCAGGGCTTCAAGATAGGAATAAGGCTCAGAAGTCCTACGATGAAGAAACCAAACGAAAAGCAGTGGCAGATTATCTTTCAGGAGGGGGCAGCTTGCTGTCTATTGCAAGACGGTATAGCATACGATCGGAAAATCTTTTATTGCGGTGGATAAGGGCGTATAATAGCCATGGAGAAAGCACTCGAAAAGAAGGGGGAAAGGCCATGGCAAGGAAAACATATACGCTGGAGGAGCGTTTGCAGGCAGTAAAGGCCCATCTGGAGCAGGGAAAAAGCATTTGGGTAATAGCGGCGGAGAAACAAGCAGAAGAAACGACCGTACGGACCTGGATTAAGAAATATCAGGCCATGGGGATAGCCGGGCTGGAAGATCGCCGCGGCCAAAGGACAGCACAGCAAACACCCCGTACACCGGAAGAGGAGCTGCGGGTACGGAATGCCCAACTGGAGCGAGAGATATATTTGCTGAAAATGGAGAATGACCTGTTAAAAAAAGTGAAGGAATTAGAGAGGGGGAAGGATTGAGGCAATTTCGCAATGAGCGGCAATACGAAGCGATCCGCCAGTGTTCCGAGAAACGGGGGTATCCGATAGAAACGTTGTGCCAAATCCTCCATGTTTCCAGAGCCGGTTATTACCAGTGGCATGCGGGAAAGCTCAGCCCCCGTGCGGCGGAAAACAAACGCATTGCAGAGCAAGTAGAGGAAATCCACGGGTCAAGTCCAGACAAGGGCTACCGACGCATCCGAGACGATCTGACACGTTATTACGATACATCGGTAAATGACAAGCGGGTCCGCCGCATCTGTCAGAGTCTGGGGATCAAATCCACCATCAAGTACGCCAGACACAGCTGTACACGATCCGTCTCAGACCCAAAGCATACGGCGGAAAACATTCTGAACCGCCAATTCCATGCAGACAGGCCCAATGAGAAATGGCTGACGGATGTGACCGAGTTCAAGTATTATATTGGTCCAGTGGTACATAAGGTCTATCTCAGTGCTATCCTGGACCTGTATGACCGTAGAATCGTTGCGGCAGTCACTCGGGATGCAAATGACTGCGCTCTGGTATACGAGACCCTCGACAAAGCCGTGACTGACAATCCGGACGCACACCCGCTGTTCCATAGCGACAGGGGCTTCCAATATACAACGCAGGTGTTCCGCGACAAGCTGGCTGCGGCTGGCATGACCCAAAGTATGTCCCGGGTGGGCAAGTGTATTGATAATGGTCCTATGGAGGGGTTCTGGGGCATCCTCAAGAGGGAACGCTATTATGGGCGGCGTTTCACCAGTCGAGAGGAACTGGTCTGGATGATTGAGGACTACATCGCTTATTACAATTCCAGGCGACTCCAGCGCGGCCTTGGCGTACTCACACCTTTTGAGAAGCATGAACTGGCTATGGCGGCATAACCAGACCTTGCAAAATCTGTTTGGATGCCATCGGCGGACAAATAAATTTTGCAAGGTGCCACAGTGCTACAGCACTGTGAATTTTCAATGAATTATTTCACTGTCTACTTGACGGGGAGCAGTTCATTTTGTCGCTCACGTTTCTGACAAGCGAATACCATCGTTCTCCCAAGTATATTATGGGCGAAATCTAAAAAAACAGGCTAATGGCATGACAGTCCCATTTCAAAAAACATGACACCGCCCCTCGGATATACTTCGAGCGACAATTTGTCGCTCGAAGTTGTGCGGATATTGGTATCACCCCCTCCCATAGCACCGTCATTCACCACAAACGAGCAAGCCGCTATGTTGTATTAGGCGAAATCTCACATTCACCCTTTACAACATACATCTTTATAGAGGCGGCTGGCGGTAGTTAAATACTGCTTCCAGCCGTCCACATCCCGCGTGACGGTTTGGGCGGTGTGGCTTGCCAGCTCGGATATAAATTGTAGTTTGCTTGCCATGAAAGCCTCCTTATTTCAGAATAGAAAAGCCCGGAGAGAAACAGCGGTCAGACTGTTCCCCTCCGGGCTTTATAAATCATATGATTAGATTTTTTCGCCTTTTGCTGTGAGAATCCCCAAATACTTGACCATCAGGGGAATATATGTGAGGGTAAACACCACCGAAGCGGCAATCCGCACACCCTTCTTGCACTTCTCCGTTATTTGCAGACCCACCAGCAGACCGATGGAAAACAGACAGAACTTGACAATAGCCAAATCCTTCCAGTCACTCCGCCTGATAAATTCGTCCGCGCTGGCAAATATTCGCTTCATAGTGGTTCCTCCCTTCGATACGATGCGGTTACTTCCTACGAAACAATTATAACCTGTCGGATGAACCTCTGTCAATGACCATCAGGAATCAGGTGCCTTTTTGCCTTTTCTGGTTCATTCTGTCCAGCACAGCCCTCTGCGCCGGAGAGAGAACACGGGGCGGCGTTACCCGCAGCCACTTTTTGGGCAGTTCAAAGGTCAGCCCGCCCCAGGCGTTGGCGGCGGTCTGGCGCACCTGCTCCGGGTGGGACTGGCACAGCTCCAAAAGCTGATGCTTCAAAGCCTCGTTGTGGGTGTAGATACTGGCTGTGCGCTCCGCCTCGTTGAAATTGATAACCGTCTCCTTCTCGATGTTGGTCAGCCGCATGGCGTCACCTCTCCGGGTCCCGGCTGGGGGGAGCGGCCCCGCCCTGGGACTTCCCGGCTTCCTCCTGGCACTGGCGCAGATTATCCAGGACAGAGGGCGGTTTGGGGGCCTCATTGTTGATGATGCCGTCAATCTGGTTGTAGTTGCCCTCCACGCTCATTTCAGCCGCCGCCAAATGGTTCGGCTTCACCTCCTGGGGGACCTTTACTTCATATGCGGGCTTGAATTGCTCCACCTCCCTGTAAAGCGCCTGACGGCGCGCGTCATTGATAAGCCCTAACTGCTGGGCCATATCCAGGGAACCAATATAGGTCCAATACCATGCCAACTGAGCTTCGGGGCGGGCGTTTTCCTTGGTAATCTCGCGGATCGTCTCACTTTTCAGCCCCGCAATAACCTGTTCCACATCACGCATAGGCTCAACCCCCGCTGTTCCCGGCAATCGCCAGCAGATCATGATCTACGTCAACAAGTTTGACGATGGGACCGGCGACCTGAGCCGGGAGCGGAAGGATTCCTTCTACTGGTACAAGAAGGTCATCGAAACCAACGGCGAGGATTTGGGATAACGCCCCAAAAATACCGTCCCAGCCGGAATTATATCACTGGATATATCCCGGCTGGGGCCAACTTAGAAAGGACTATCTTATGAAAAAAGTGTTGCTCATAGACGCAAGTCATTCAAAGTATGAGCTGGGCTATTCATTATAACCGTGTGTGCATAGAGACACCGCAAGGGCGGGGCCGCTTTTGACAGCAGCCCCGCCCTTCATTTTTATCCGTTATGCCGCACAGGTGAACGTTACGGATTCTGGGCATCTACAGCTTCGGTGCGCCAGATGAATTTTCCCTGACCGTCCATATCGCTGCTGATACCGGAGAAGGAGCTGTATCGCTCCGACACATCCCGCACAGCTTCCAGCCTGTCGGCCAAACTGCCCAGATCGCCATCGAACGCATCTACCAGCTTTTGGACGCCCTTCTCATTGAACTCCTTTAGGCCGTCGCTCAATTCCATAGCTCCATCCCGCAGCTGGGTCACGCCGTCGATGAGGGCGGGAGCGCTGCCCTTCATGGTCAAAATGCCGTCATACAACTGGCCCGCGCCGGCAGACAAACTGTCCGCGCCGTTTTTCAGAGCATCTACGCCAACATTCAGCTCCCCAGCTCCGTCCTTGGCTTGCGCCACCCCGGAGGTGTAGTTCTGGAGGCCCTGGTAAAAGCCGTTGTAGTTGTCCAGGGAGGCTTTCAGCGCCGCCACCTGCTGCGCGGCAGGAGATTCCCCGGCGGCGGCAATCACACCGTCCAGTACCTGACTGTAGTTCTCCACTGTGAGTTCGGGAGCCTGCACGCCAGCCGCAGCCAGCTGACTGTTGGCGGAAGCCAGCAGAGACTGGAATACCTGGGCTGCGCCGCCGTTCAGCTCATCGTTCTGTCCAGCCAGCTGGTCAAGTCCTCGATTCAGGGCGGCAGATCCGGTCTGGAGCTGGGCAGCGCCCACGCTCAGGTCCTCTGCTCCCTGCTTGAGCTGGGTAGCCCCCGCGGCCAACTGGTCAATACCCGACACCAACTCCTGGGAGCTGTCCAGCAGCGCACACAGGCCGTCATAGAGCCGGAAGGAACCGCCGATCAGCTGGTCCATGGCATCCGTGAGTTCATCCAGTTTATCATCCAGTTCGCTCAGGTCATCCAGATTATCGTTATCCTCCATCGTGGAGGCCGCATCATTGAATAACTCGTTGACAGCCAAAGTAACAGTGGTCTCCAGCGCAAAGCCCTCTGCGTTAGCAGTGATTTCCACATAATCGGGCAGATCCAGGGCGTTACGGTCCAGACCCAGGCTTTCCTGGAGGCCGGGGAAGGCCAGCCCCGCCACGATGGTGCGGTCGCCGTCGTTCATGATCTTGCCATTCGTGACGGATACGTTGGTGAACACGTCATTGTCCAGTATCAGCCCGGTGAGCATGGCGAAGGGAACGTAGATTTTCTCCTGCCTGCCGTCAATTTCCACCAGTTCGTATTGATGATTGGTATAATCGAAGCGAATGGTCACTTTGCCGCTTTTGCCCGCCAGCTCAGCCGGGGCGATGGGCTGACCATCCAGCATATAGCTCACCATCACGTCCACGGGCAGTTCCTTGTCAAGATTTCCCTGATAGTAGATATCGTTCCCATTGGCATTCCAGACACAGGAATTGTCCCCGCCCATGGTATAGCTCTCGTTCCCTTTTACGTTCTCAATGCCGGTGAGCTGGGTTACGTCGTCGATGGCATCGCTGCCCAGAGCGTTTTGAATCCAATCGCTGACGATGATTTTCTGGACGCTGCCGTCGGCGCCGGCCAGGACGTACACGGTCTCGTCCTTCACATTCCGGCCCGCGTTGGGATCGTAAGAGGAACTGGTCTTGGGCGCGGCGGCTTCCGCGCCGCTGTCAGCAGGGGCGGCGTCCGGGGAACCGTCGCCGGCGGAAACACCCATAGCGTACACCGCACCCCCGATGCCGCCCAACGCCAGCAGGGCGCACAGGCTAATGGACAGGATTTTTACAACAGGCTTTTTCATTTCGCATATACCTCCACATTGGAAATTTTAGGGTGCCTGGGCTGCCCCATGCCCGCCGTGGTGGCGCAGATCAGCTTATCGCACAGCAACAGCAGAGCGGGCAGCACAAAGATAACAGATACCATGCTGATGACCGCGCCTCTGGCCATGAGCATACACATAGAGCTGATGATGTCGATTTCGGAATAGACGGCTACGCCGAAGGTGGCGGCGAACAGACCCATACCGGACACCAGGATGGACGGGATGGAGGTGGACAGGGCGGTGTGCACCGACCGCTTCTTATCCGCGCCGTTAATTCGCTCCGCTTTATAACGGGTTGTCATCAGGATGGCGTAGTCCACTGTGGCCCCAAGCTGGATGGTGCTGATGCAGATGGGGGCGATGAAGGGCAGGCTCTGGCCCAGGTAGTGGGGCAGGCCCAGGTTGACAAAGATAGCCGCCTCAATGACCGCAATGAGGATGAAGGGCAGGGTAAAACTTTTTTCCACCAGGGCGATGATGAGGAAGATGGCAATGATGGACACGGCGTTGACCATTTTGAAGTCGTGGTCGGTGGTCTGGATCATATCCTTCATGCAGGGGGCCTCGCCGATAAGCATACCGCCCTGGTCGTACTTTTTCAGAATATCGTTGAGCCGGTCGATCTGGGCGTTTACCGCGTCGCTGGCTACCTTGTACTCGGAGTTGATGAGCAGCAAACGCCAGCTGCCGCTTTTCAACATAGAGGTGACGGACTCGGGGAGAAATTCCTCCGGTACTCGGGAGCCCACAACAGACTCCATGCCCAGCACGTACTTCACGCCGTCCACTTGCTCCATCTTCCGGGCCATGGCCCGCACGTCTTTCGCGGATACGTCCGCGTTTACCAGCAGCATGTGGGTGGAGGCCACATTGAACTCGTCCCGCAGCTTGCCTTCGGCAATGACGTACTCCATATCCCCAGGCAGGCACTGGCCCATGTCGTAGTACACCTCGCTGTTGGCCTGGTTATAGCCGTAAAGAGCGGGCGGAAGGATGAGGACAAAGACTGCAATAAACACAGGGAATACTTTTACGACACCGGCAGACAGCTTTCCCATATTGGGGATCAGGGAACGGTGGCGGGTCTTTTGCAGCGGCTTGTCGAATACCAGGATCAGCGCCGGCAGCACAGTGACGCAGCCCAGCACGCCCAGCAGCACGCCCTTTGCCATAACGACGCCCAAATCCCGGCCCATGGTAAAGGACATGAAGCACAATGCGATGAACCCGGCCACGGTAGTGATGGAACTGCCCACCACAGAGGTCAGGGTGGCCTGGATAGCGGAGGCCATGGCCTCCTTGTTATCCGCGCACAGCCGACGCTGCTCGTTGTAGCTGTTCCACAGGAAAATGGAGTAGTCCATAGTGACGGCCAGCTGGAGTACTGCCGACAGCGCCTTAGTGATGTAGGAGATCTCGCCCAGGAAGTAGTTGGTGCCCATATTCATCAGAATCATCATGCCGATGCTGGCCAGGAACACGAAGGGCACCAGAAAGCTGTCCAGCAGAATCAGCATGGCCGCGCAGGCCAGAGCCACGGCGATGCCCACGTAAATGGGTTCCTCCACCTCGCACAGATCCTTCAGGTCGGTAACCAGGGCGGACATACCGGATACAAAGCACCGCTCCCCGGCAATGGCGCGGATTTCCCGGATGGCATCCATGGTCAGATCGGAGGAGGTAGAGGTGTTAAAGAACACGGCCATCATGGTGGCGTTTTCGGTGTTAAACGCATCGTAGATGCTGTCCGGCAGCAGTTCCATGGGGACGGACACGTCCATCAGGGAATCATACCACAGCACAGTTTCCACATGATCCACCTGCTCTACGCGCGCCTTTAAGGCGGCGGCATCCTTGGCAGGCATATCCTCCAGAATGAGGAAGGAGAATGCGCCTTTGTTGAAATCCTCCAGCAGCTCGTTCTGCCCGATGACGGTGTCCATATCCTCAGGAAGGTAGTTGAGCATATCGTAGTTGACCCTGGTGCCCGCCATGCCCAGCGCCGAGGGAATCATCAGCAGCAGCGCGAGAACAAGAATGGGTATGCGGTACTTGACCACCGCTTTGGAAAAACGCATTTTAAATCATCCAACCTTTCTTAAATTTTAGAGCCTGTTTAATCTGTCAAAACGCCATCTCGGCTCATCTGTTTATGCAGGGCGGCATTGATTTGACTTGAAATACACAAAGTATTCCTGCGTCAAATCGCCTTGCCCAGCATAAAGATCTGTGCCAATCTGGCATTTCGCCAGATTTTAAACAGGCTCTTAGAAATCGTCTACCACAAAGGAGGTAACCTCAATGGTATCGGGCTGCTGGTGGTTTACGATTTTCACTGTGCTGATTGCCACGCACAGGTTCAAAATACCTTCCGCCAGCAGAGCCGCTCCCAGCAGCGTTGTCAGCAGCCGGACGCTGTCCCAGGGCCGGAACACCAGGGCCAGCCCTACCACGCCGGTAATCACCGCCAGCACCAGCGTCAGCCACCAGGTGGAGATGCCAAACCGCTTGGAATCCACGGCGATCTGCAACTTAAAGAGGCCATCGGTAAGGATGGCGACGCCTAGAGCGATGAAGATGAAGTCCAGCGCCCCCGCAGGCTTTGCCAGCGCCAGGATACCCAGGGCGATAAGCAGCAGCCCAAAGCCCAAATCATACTGGAAGGCCAGCCGGAACAGGTCTTTGGAGAAGTAGCCTACCAGCTTAATCAGCCCGAACACGATCATGGCTGCGCCCAGCGCCCGGCTGATGACCACCGCGGATAAATCCGGCTTTGCGATGAACAGCGTCCCTGCCCCGCAGAACACCAGGGACATGACGATGTATCCGGCCTTGGCTACCCACATGGGGACGGTACAACGGTTTTTCATACTCTGCCCCTCCTGTTATCAGTGGTTTCCCTTGTGTGATAGTGAGTATAGCAGAGGAGCAGCGCTGTTACCATGGGCAGAAAAATGCCCCATGCCTAAAAACTAGGCATGGGGCAAAAGCTGTCTGAAATTTAGACACGGGACAGGCGCGTGCCTAAATTTCAGGCATTGGCCTGTCCCATGTTGGAACTCATATTCGATTCAGCGGCCCAAATTCTCCATCCAGCTCTTTTGCAGCGCGCACACCCGGCGGAAATAACCGGTAATGTCATCCTTCATGCCGCCGTTGAGCCAGTCGATCACCGAGCCGAAACAGGCGCATTTGTGCAGGCGAATCAGGTCTTCCAAGTCCTGGGGGTCTATGGATTTCCCCGCGAACTCTGCCTTTAAGTAAGTAGAAACAATGTATTGGCAGGCGTCCATGAGATACCGCTCAAATACATCCCGGCTCAGGGAGCTGTAAATATGGTAGATGGCCCGTTTGTTTTCCATCACCAGCTCGATCACCGCATCAAAGCACTCCTCCACCGATGAGATGGTAGGATGGTTTTGAATGAGGGCCTGAACCTGCTCCTTTACAATTTCATCCACAAGGGCGGGCAAATCCTCAAAATGGTAGTAGAAGGAATTGCGGTTGATGCCGCAGTCCTCCACGATGTCTTTCACAGTGATCTGGCTCAGGGGCCGCTGGTTGAGCTGCTTCAAAAAGGTCTCCTTAATGGCCCTGCGGGTAAAATTCGCCATGGTACACCTCCGGCAGATTGGAAAATATGCAATACATAGATAGGAATGAAATCTCACACTAAAAGGCAACTTGAATGAAAGCGGCGGAAAGTGGATGCCTCTTGATTACAAGTCAAAAAACTGCTTTTTGCATAGTATACTTGAAATAGTTTCATTTTTCAAGTATACTGCTGGTGTTATGGATTCATGTATTTAACTGATTGATCAATGCGCGGAGGTTTTTATGTCACAGATGACGAAACGGGCATTGGAGGTGTCGCTCAAAAAACTGCTACTCCAAAAGCCTCTGAACAAAATTACCATCAGCGATATCACGGAGAACTGCGGCATAAGCCGCATGACCTTCTACTACCACTTCAAGGACATGTCATGCGGGGCGGCCGTGAGATGGACAACCATTTCGAGGTCATGTGGGACTTGTTCCGCTCCATCCCCTCCATTGAGACCGAGGGCGTCAGTGTACTGGACGAGTATTACTGGCTGAATAAGGAGGATCCCAACTGCTCCCTGTGCCGGGCTACCGTAAACCGGGGCCAGGATGCCCACACCGACGGTAAGTTCGACGTGTCTGACAAGGCCGCGATGCAGATTATGAAGCTGTTCTTCACCGCCGACGAGGAGCTCTAAGTAAGTATGGTTCTATTAGTATAGATTGCTGCGGAAAATCCGCACTCTGAGCTGCGTGTTTTCCGCAGTCAAGACTTCCGGAAATCGGAAGTCTTGACTGCCATTTGAAGGGTCTGACAATGTGAGCGATTACATTGGCCTTGTTCCCGTAGTAAATCGCTTGACATAAATTCTGGCGGGGCGGCCCTGTCCCTGCTTAACTCGTTCAATCAATCCACATCCGCTTTTTGTGTCCAGCTCTACCAACAGTTTTGTTGCCTTGTCATGTCCGCAGTTCAGATTTTCTTGTATCTCCGCCAACGTATAGTAGATATACACACGCCCCGATTTATCATGCCAGCCGCTTTTAGCGGATAATCCCAGTCGGTCAAGTAAAAGCCCATACAATAGCTTGTCCTCAACAGATATATGCTTGAAGCATTTCCCAGTGATAAGTTGTTGAGGGATGCGATAAAATGAAAATTGCGTGCTTTCGTCACCATAATAGTAATCGAAAAATGTTTCAGCGGCCATATTCAGGCCCTCCTTTCAAATATAAAAAGGGCGTCCCGCTTGGAACGCCCTTTGGATTGGCTCTCGCTTAAATCGTTATTTTTTCAACGTTATTTCTATATTTGGTATTGCAAATACAGGGAAACATACCAGTAAACATAAATGTTTACGGTTAGAGGGAAGTAAGTTTCGATTAGGCGGTATAGCCCCAATTACAGGGCTTACCGTCTTTTCGATTTTCTATGCGCCTTGCCGTTTTGGTTGCGTGTCAGAAAGAAAATTGAGTTCACCTACAAAGTTGAAAACAATATCCACTTTCTGTACCCGTTTCCCGTTCACCTTTTCCGGCGCATGGACTATGATTTTCTTGATAAATTCATTGACGATTGCG
>OFGL01000387.1_pt1 | contig 40550 bp, 30 predicted proteins | sample 1521801 | NCBI WGS metagenome assembly OFGL01 (sample SAMEA3504085, study PRJEB24116) | mouse gut metagenome | biome: mouse gut; feature: mouse-associated habitat; material: faeces | place: Denmark | collected 2011 | reverse complement strand
CTTGACCTCGGAATCGCAGTGGAGCATTTCTGCCTGCAGGCTGCAGACCTCGGACTCGGCACATGCATCATGGGCTGGTTCGATGAGAAGCGAATAGCCCGCCTGCTCGGTGTGCCGCGCGGCAAACGCATCCCGCTGATAATCTCACTCGGCCATCCCGATGCCCCGACCCGCGCCAAAGTCCGCAAGCCACTTGAGGAAGTCTCCTCCTGGAACGCTTATTGACTTTTGACTGATTAACCTGAGGGTGACACCCGTCTTGTCCATGAAAACCATCGGCAAAGATACGTGTCACCCTCTTTTGTTTTTTGGGGGCTCGCAACTCAGGGCATGACATGCACCAAAAGCTGCTAAAATATCAGCGCAGTACCCCTGTTGATGTGCAAAATCTTAACGTATTTATCCCGTAATTGTTGAAAATCGTTATCCGTAATTTGCAAATTGATATTAAATCATTATCTTTGCAACAGACATCAGAAATTTTTTCGTGTCTATTTGTTAAGTTCGTTTTATATACGGCAGGATTCCTTGGGGAGGGGATCCTGCTAATTTTTTATTTTTTGGCCGCTCTCCATTCCCGTATGAAAAAAAAATCGTACCTTAGACGCGCTTTTGCCACGAAATTGAATAATTATTAACATAAAAACTCAAGCAAATGAACAAAAACAAGACAAATTGGGTGGCGATTCTCACGATGATGTTCCTTTTCGGAATGATTTCTTTCGTGACCAACCTTGCCGCTCCTATCGGAACCATCTGGAAACAGGCTCCAGGCATTGACGGCTCCAACACATTGGGTATGATGGGTAACATGATGAACTTCCTTGCATATCTTCTCATGGGTATTCCTGCAGGCAAGCTCATAACCAACTACGGTTACAAAAAGACAACGCTCATCGGTGTCGGAGTCGGATTCTTCGGAGTTCTCATCCAGTTCCTTTCCGGAAAAATCGGCGTAGGGGCGACTTTTGCCGGACTTCCAGCCAATTTCTTCGTATATCTTCTCGGCGCTTTCGTTTGCGGATTCTCAGTTTGTATCCTCAACACTGTCGTAAACCCTATGCTCAACCTTCTCGGAGGCGGTGGAAACAGGGGCAACCAGCTTGTTCAGATCGGAGGTACATTCAACTCCCTCATGGGTACGCTTACACCTATGCTCGTGGGTGCGCTTATCGGTGCCGTTACCAAGGAGACTGCAATCTCTGACGTGAACACTGTCCTTTACATTGCAATGGCAGTATTCGCTGTCACATTTATAATCCTCACATTCGTTCCGTTTGTTGAGCCTCAGCAGGAGAAGTCTGACGCGTCTGTCAAAGTGCTTCTCGGATACAAGCATCTTGTTTTCGGTGTTATAGCCATCTTCCTTTACGTAGGTGTAGAGGTCGGAATACCGGGAACCCTCAATTTCTACCTTACTGAGAATCTTGGAGCAGCCAATGCGGCGACTATAGCTGGTTTTGTTGCAGGAACATACTGGTTCCTCATGCTTATCGGACGTTTCGTGTCAAGCTTCATCAGCGGAAAGGTTTCAAGCCGTGTCCAGCTGACTGTGACTTCTGCCGTTGCAGCTATCTTTGTCGTAGGCGCCATGTTCTCTGAGAACGTGCAGGTTTCAATGCCTGTGTTCACAGGTGCCGGTTTTGACATGGTTAATGTTCCTCTTACAGCTCTTCTGCTTGTGCTCTGCGGTCTCTGCACATCTGTAATGTGGGGTACAATCTTCAATCTTTCAGTCGAAGGACTCGGCTCTCATTCTGCTCTTGCCTCCGGTCTGTTCATGACTATGGTTGTCGGCGGCGGTGTGCTTCCGCTTCTGCAGAATGCCATTGCTGATGCCACAAACTTCATGGTCAGCTATTGGGTGGTCGTTGCAGCCTTGATTTATATCCTCTGGTTCGCCCTTCTCGGCTCAAAGGTGAAGAAAGCGTAAGTCTTATAATAAATAAAGATAGAAAATGAATTCACAGTTTGTAGTTGGAATTGATGTCGGCGGCCAGACTACCAAGCTCGGCGTGGTTGACGCGAGAGGTACTGTGCTTGCCCAGACAGTCATCCGTACAGATACTTATACAGATGTAGAGCCTTACATTGCCGAATTGGCTGAGGCCCTGAACAAGATTATAAAGGAGTCCGGATGCGAAGGCGACATCCGTGGAATCGGTGTCGGAGCTCCTAACGGAAACTATTATACAGGTACTATCGAGAATGCCGTTAACCTTTCGTGGGGCGGCAGCAAGACAATCAAGTTTGCCCAGCTCCTCTCGGATGCTATGAACGGACTTCCTGTAGCCCTTACGAATGACGCGAATGCCGCTGCCGTAGGTGAGATGACCTATGGTGCCGCAAGGGGAATGAAGAATTTCATCATGATTACCCTCGGTACAGGTGTCGGAAGCGGAATCATCATCAACGGAGAGGTCGTTTATGGACATGACGGATTTGCCGGGGAACTTGGACATGTTACGGCAGTAAGGAGCAACGGACGCTCATGCAATTGCGGCAGGACAGGATGTCTTGAGACATATGCCTCTGCAACAGGCGTGGCGCGTACTGCAAGAGAATGGCTGGAGCTTACTGACGAGCCTTCTGTCCTGAGAAGCCTTGACAACATCACGTCTAAGGATGTGTATGAGGCTGCCAAGGAAGGTGACAAGCTTGCCCTCAAGATTTTTGAGTTCACAGGAAAGATTCTCGGCCGTTCGTTTGCAGACTTCATCGCATTCAGCGCTCCGGAGGCCATCGTGCTTTTCGGAGGTCTTGCAAGGGCAAAGGAATATCTCCTTGCACCTATCGAGGATGCCATGAATGCCAATGTCCTTCCTTTGTGGAGAAATAAGGTCAAGATAGTGTTCTCACAGCTTAAGGAATCGGATGCCGCCATTCTCGGAGCATCTGCACTCGCTTGGGAACTGTAATATTCGATTGGCTTTTGATACCGGCGGCCGGCTTCCTGCAAAAAGGAGCCGGCCGCTTGTCGTAGTAAAACGGTTTAAAGAATCGGCATATTTTTTACCGAATGCTCCACAAAAGCAATTCGGTGTAAAAATCGCGCGATATTTACACCGTTTTTCCATTTATGTTGCCGGCCAAAGTCGGCAGCATGCCAATAAAAATGGGGGCAGCTCAACAAAAAAAGTCTCCGCTCCAAATCACATGGGGCGGAGACTGGTTGAAATATCATTATGATATCAATATTTATGAAAACTAATTAAGTGCGGTTTAGGATTGTACCAATACCGTGCCAAATGGAAAAATTATCCGACATTATGGCATAAAATTCATGTGGCTGAATAAAAACATGCTTGCAATTGAATGCTAAGGCCGGGATTGTTCTCAAATTATACTATTCTGCCACTCGAAACCGCTTACAGCCGTGCATGCCTGGATGCCAGATGCATTCTGTAGCCTGTCGAGCGGGCAAAAATAAGCCACTGTGCAAGGAAATATGTAACAAGGACCAGATAATCACGGTAGGGAACCGGGCTGATGAATTTGTTCCACGCAAGCGTGAAATCGGAAAACACGAAAAGGACGGCTCCGAGCGCGAAGAGACAGCTGCGCTGCATAAGTGCGCTTACAAGCATAAGGCAGATTAGAGTTGCATATATCCCTGTGCCAGTACCTATCATCGCCCCTTCCTTGACAAAAGCCTGTGGGATTATTCTGCAAAACGCGAAAGTCAGAAGGGCTGCTGCGCAAATTACAATGGTTACGAGATAGCCTTTGCGTCTGCCGGTCATTTTCATGTCATTGCGGAGATATCGTCCTATGAAATAAACGATGTAGAAAATATGCCCAAGTGCAAAGAATATCATCTGCCACAGGAAATTGCCGCATGAACCCATATAGTCTCCGGCTGCGGAGAAAATGAGGGCCGCGCTTATTTGCCAAGGGCACAGCCAAAGCGATGCCAAGGCCAGTGTAGCTACAGGAAGGGTTATCTTGTGAGGAATTTCAGCAGGCATGAAAAACAAGATGCTGAAACATAAAAAGAGACCGGTCGCCACTATGACGGCAGGCCCTCTGAATTGTTCTTTTATTCCGAATGTACTCATATGACAATATTTTATCATGGTATCAGGACAAATATACACAAAGTTGAGTGCAGAGGGAAAATTTATTTTCACTATGCCGAAACCAAGCGTATATATGAACTTTATTTAAAAAGTCAAGAGCAGAAGCAAAGTAAACTTTGCTTCTGCCGAGCGCAAGCATATATATGAGCGCAGTTCAAATATAGTAAGATTTTGAATACTAAAACATGTTTTACATATTTTTCTGTTCATAATTTTGCCAATCCTCTATTTTGGGGATACTTCTGTTCCATTTCACTATCTTATATCTAAGGCCCTTCATGGTCCCATCACGAAGAAAACCTTTCAAACCATCTAATTATCAACGACGTCAAAGATCAATATATATAATTTTAGTGGACACCAAAGACTTAAATAATTTTGACAGGTCTTCCGCAATACTCATTCAGCGTTCATGTCATGTGTAACTCTTTCATTCGCATTAGATATAATTATTGTCATTATGTCACAGCAACAGGCTAAGACACTTAAAACAAAGCAGATATGATTAAATTCATATCTGCAATATATCATTACTGAAACATTACGCATTCATCAAATTGCAAGTACATAATTTGCAACATAACCAGACAACTCTTATCTGTTGAAGGCAAATATTCATCAAAACTATGACCTACTTTTTGACGTAATTTATGGTCGCCGTAATTACTTTTAGGTGCGAAAATATAAGTAGAAGGTATAATAATACCACGCTGTACCGGGCTGATATGCATAAATATCTCAGACTGACGTTTCACATTTTCCAAAGAGACTGAATTATCATCAGGCAATGAAACTACCTTACGTGCCATGTCTGAGTATGCGTCTCCGATAATGTGATCTGCAATATTAAATGCATTCAACCGTTGATTATTGATAAGTTTCATTATAATCTTATCCCGTATCGACGTTTTATACATTTTAATATACTCTTCAGTATTTTTGTGTTGTTCCAACTCATCCGAGAAATCTATCTCAAAATCAGAATCATTCTTAATGTCAGTTTCAAAGAATCCATCCAAAACAGACTTGTCAAGCAAAGTTGTATAAGGCACCGCAGAGGTAAAATCAATATTTCCTTTCATTCCCTCCACATCAGCATACCACGAGCGTAAATTGTTGATACGCGAGATTATACTGGTGTACCGTTTCTGAATTGCAGGATAAATGTCATTTAATGATGATAACCATTTACGGGCGATATGAGTATTGAATCTGAAACAGTCTATTTCCTTTTGCTTTTCCTTGATCTGCTTATCCAGCATCATAATCTGCCGTTCATGCTCATTTTTGCTTTCTTTCCACCGTCTCCATGCATGATGGCCTTTAAAGAAGAAAAAAGCAATGACCATTAATGCCACGGCATAGTGCAGCCAATTAACATGCAAAGTTGTTCTCCATGTAGCATCATCTAATAAGCCTATCAGATAATTGTATAACCAAGTAACAAGCAATACCCCAATAGAAATGCAAATTGTCATTATTACCAATTTCTTTTTAAGCGCTTTGAACGAATCATATTCTTCGTCCAACTTTGCCTGTTCCGTCTTAATCCGCATACGTAATTCGTCCTGTTCCGATTTTATCTTTTCACAAGTCCTGTTAATATAGTCGTCACAGTCGGTATGATTTGAGAATTTATGTTTCAAGACCTCCAAGTATGACGACAACAGTGTACGCTGCGTCTTACAATCTTCGACAGCATTAATTTCCCGTTGCAAAGAAGCAAGAGCTATGCGATAGCGAATATAAACATCCCCGTCATCCAGGCGCAAAATCGGAATATCCTTCTGTTCTCCCGAATCATTGTCAATGGATTCTATTTCAGTTAAAATGCAAGCAAAATTAAAAAGTTCGGAATTCTCTATATACTTGTAAGGGATATAGCAGTAGCCTTGATCGCCCCAGGAAGTCCCCCAAGAATTACGCACCAGAAAACATTGTATTTTGTCATCAAAACCAACAATGACCATGGCATGGCGAAAATGCCTGTCCTTGTTTTCGGAGTTTTTCGTCTCTTCAATCTCTTCCTGAGACGGCAGTGCAACAAAGCCTCGGGACAAGTTGGAAAAGCTTGGGCAAAGAGTAAAGCTTGCCGCCACAGGGTAGCCGTCTTCCAATGCGGATTTAATATCAGCCACACAACGTGTCACATTCAAGGCTTTTCTCAACAATCGTTTTTTAGCATCCTCATACGCCTCTGCTGTCGGCTCCTTGTCATAAGTGTCTTCATCATAACGACACAAAGCCTCTTTTGCTATCCCATATTTATAAAGCGAATCAAGAGCAGGTTTAAAGCGAGCCCCGCTATCAATATTTCCAGAACCTTCCGGATCGAGTTTACGGGCATTGTAATACAAAAATGCCTCACTCAAATCGAACTCCTCGCTCCTATTATTCAAGCGCATCACATATTCAAAGATGGATGTAATGGCAAATGCAAGACAAGATCCTTGAGAACCCTGATCCTGGATTTCACGGAAATTTCCACGAAGATCAAGACTGTCAACATGAACTTCGTGAGCTTGATAGGTCTCTTGTAATGGTTCCTCGTCAGTGTTTGGCAACAGTTTATATTTTTTATCATCTACATAATAATATCCGTCATCTCCGAACGGACTTACTTTCTCTGCTGTTTTCTGATTCTCCAACTCCAGTTCATAGGCTTCTATCATTTTGCTGAGCTTGCGTATTTGAGACTCGGAATTTATCAACTGAGTATTCAATAACTTCAGTTCCTTAATCGGATTCACCGGAACTTCACCATTTTCACAAAAATAATGTGCCCTGTCATGCTTGATAAAATAATCTATAGGTTCATTGAAAATGTCGTTCAAATCCGGGCTATCAGGATCGAATACCATTTCATGGAACAAATCACATTTCGTTTGCAATAAGGCAGCCATGATTGCCGCTTTGGCAGGCATCGATTTATTCTGCCGCATAATATCCTCGCAGCGATTGACTATATCTTCCGCCTCCTCCTTCATGAATGCACCAGCATCAACAATTGCCGGTTTTTCCACAGAATCACACTTTTTCAGATATTCAGACAGCACATTGTCTTTGTTGTGCAATATTGTCCGCACTTGGGCAAACACTTTGTTGACATCAACCTCACCCTCCATGACAGACGATGCATCCATAGAATGAAGCATCGTCTGACAGAACAAGTAATCCACAAACTTGTACTTGTCAAGAGAAATCGCAGAAATACCAAACGACACCATATCAGACGGCTTGACAGTATCAGGATAGATCCTGTCGTAGTACTCCACGTATTGCAAAAAGAGAAGAGCCAAAGTGCCTACCAATGAATCTCCAGTAAGATTTAACGGCATGCCGTTTTGGAAAGAATTATGAAACAGCAACAGACGCTGGTTGATCATCACATCATTTTTCTCCCTGAACTGCTTATATGCTTTAATTTGCTCCTTGGGAGCAAGTTTTTCAGCATTTTTCTCCTCCAGTGACAATAGCGGTGCCAATTCGCTGCAATAGCCTATAAAAGATAATTTATTAGGCATCTGCGCATTCCGGATACCATTATATAATGCATCAAGATGGATGAATGCTGCACTTTTGTAGAATGGAAAATGTATACAGACATACAGACAATTCTTTGATTCCCTGTTGACACCGCCAAGAATTTTGGTTGCGATGTGAGTTTTGTATATGCTTGTAAGATCATTTTCTTCAAGTTCACAATCTGTCCATGCGGCATTGAGATAAGCGCACATATCCCCAGACTCTGAGGAATGAGCACAATTATCAATTGAAAGTCTTTTTAGTATCGGCCGTGATTGTTCAAAATCAAGTATATAGTAATTAAGATAAGATACGGCAGAGCCACCATTTTTATATGTAGCTCTGCCTATCTCTTGCCCTAATTGTTCAAACTCTTTGCCAATAAATATATGAGCAAAACAGTTCATAATCTAAGAGTTAATGTTTTTTATACTGTTAATGAGGTCGTTTTCAATAAACTTCCATTCCTCAAGATATTGAGCCCATTCAGCGCCATTCTGAGAAGAAATAGTAGATGAGTTTTTATTCGAACATACGACACAGTTGATATAGTCATGAATACCATTGTTTACCATGGACTGAACCTTAGTCACATAATAGTTTTCACCTCTATCTGTGATTTCTGAGGCAATCTTGTTATGCAGCATAGTTTTTATCTCAGGGAAAATAGTGGTTTTAAAATAATTGTAAGCAGTATTTCTTACTGTAGTGTTGTCAATTGGCTTCCACTTCTGATCTTTCCCAGGATCACCGGCCTCATCCCAATACAAATACTTTCCGTTCTTGACACGGATGTATTTAGGCTGTACAACCTCCTCTTTGCCTATACAGCGTATAGGTTCGCCGTCTCTATTCTTTTCCATCATATGCATATCGTCGGTGACCTCACGCCATCCGAACAAGTTACCGCATACCCAATAGAACATAGCCTCATTCTGCATTTCAGGTTTCAACTTGAAGTCCTTGCTGCGCATTTCCTCAAAGATGAGTTTGTCGAAGTGTGGATTAAATCCTGTCGAACCTGCCTGCATCGAGTCACGCAATAACACTTCATACTCATGTTCAACAGTCAAATCATCGAAAGCATCTATGCAATATGGAATGATTGCCATATCCGCGCGATAAAAGATAATCTTCTGCTTCATCGAATCGAAGTCTGACAGAATGTACTCTTTTTTGATATTACGCAAGAATGTAGCATCCCCCTCCAATCTGCTCTTGACTGTTTCTCCGTCATCCTTGGTCTTGTCGTAAATTGAGATTAAATAATTCTGCACCAATAACGAAGTAGGCAGCTGATTGCCACGAGTTTTGCTTACCTGACCACGGTCATTCAATTTGAGCAATCTACTTGATTTCTCAGTAATCTCCTTCTTAAGACGCATGTAGTCCTCTTCTTGCAAATCATTAATGACATCAACTATCAATTTGTTGCGATATACCTCTGCTTGATTAAGACTACCAGCATATTTCAGTATCGCTTCACCCAAGTCTTTAGTCAAATCTATGTCATAGAGTGACACATTCTGCGTAAAGGCACTGACAATTACATCGTTTGGATCCAAGCACATAGATATACGTTCCTTATAAGAAAGATCGTACTCAAACACCAATCTGCTCTCTGAAGAGCTCTGTTTTGAAGACAACTCCAAGCTGTAGCTGTTTGTCAATGACGTCAAGGTACTGTTTATAGCCTGGACACGGGTTTTAACATCATCTATCTCTGCCAACAAAGCAACAAAAATATTGTATGCATATAAACGGCGCTTACTTTCAGCCTTCAGCACCTTTATTTTCTTCACCTCCCGTTCGATTGCATCAAGACGCTCTCTCCTGTTTTTCTTGATGGAGAACAATTTTTCCGCATACTCCTGATATTCTTTATATATCTTTGTTTCAAGTTTCCCAATAAGAGCAGCCGCATCCTTGTCTTTTTCCAAACGCTCCCTGTCCATCTCGCCTTTGTATTTTTCGCAAAAATTATTCAACGACTGCAAAAACACAAGAGCATTTCCTACACCATGCTCTTCTTTGAGCATTTCAATGATTTCTATTCTCAAATGCTCAACGATTTCTTTTGTACGAAGTGCTTTTTCTTCAGGAAAATCAAGAGGAAGTCTTTCGATGTCTCTCGAAACTGCAACTTTGATATCAGCTATGCTGTCTTTGACATCCAGGCCAACACTCTTGATTTTGCTTATTTTCTCAGGAGCATAAATAGAATCAATCAGCAAATTATATTCATCTCCGTCCTCACGAATCGCCTCACGTTCTGTCCAATTCTGCGCCTTCTGCTGCATTTCAGCGCTGCTGTTCTGCATTTTTCGTATAAGTTCAATAGCAGCTTTCAAGGCGTATATTTCCGCCAGTAATGCACCTTTGTAAACAATCTGGCAAGCACTCAAGCCTTGAGCCCACCCAAGTTTAGGCGAAATATTGAAGTTGCCATTTTTCCAATGTGTATTTGACTGTCCGCTCTGGATTTTACTTCCCATCTCACTGCCTGCGACATACATACATGTTCCTACGACTTCGCAAAGTTTTGAGATGTTGTCAACTCTTTTGCCGTTTTCTGTCTCATTATCAACAACAAAGAACTCATCGAAAATAGGCTGTTTGAGTTCTGTAGTTTTACCGTTAATATTTAACGAAATCGGATTATCAGCAGTTGCCCCCATAAGATAATCCAAGTCAAGGATTGCCGAATAGGCATTTGCCACTACACGCGGAGTCTTATTGGTTGAAGGGTCCATGGTCCGGAACACGCTGTGCAATACACCGTATCCTACAAGTTTGACTTTCTCCTGATATTTATCTCTCAGCATACTTGCAATGTTGAGGAAAGAGCCACAACCTGTTCCGCCAGCCAAAGACATGGCAATATGCACATCCACAGAGCCGGTCTTATCAACATTAACATCCATATCAGCCTGGATATTTGTCACCTGTATGTAACAATCCATGATACGGCGTTCTATCTGAGAAAGGACCATTTCTGTCAAAAAGCGGCCATAAGTTCTTACCTGGCTTGCTCCATCGCTGATTAAGCTTCCCAAAAAACGTGAATTGCCCGGGAACATCCACTGATAGTCACCTTGTTTTTTACGTACATCATAGAGTGTACGCGGACTTCCGGCACTTGTTATCGACAAAAAGTCTGCTCCCATAGGTGTAGGAAGATTAGGATCCTCGGCCAAATCGAAGTCAATAGCTGCAAATGCTATCTGGTCGGGGATATTACCCTTACCGAATGCATCTTCAAACATTTTTTTTGTTTGAGAAACTGCCTTGATACCTGTACCGCCAAGGCCTACATAGATTGATGGTCTTATTGTCGCCATTTCGTTTAGTGCTTTAAGTTGTTTCTATATTTACTTTTCTTTTTTGCTCGTCATTATGTATTGTAAAAGTTTCTTTACGTACAGCTTCATCCGGAAGATTATAATCTCCGCGGGTAATCAATCTGATGGCACTACGCGGACCACATTTAATGGTGAGTTCTTCAGTCCAAAAATCATTGACCTCTACGAAAACATTACCAACGAAGATTTTATGGAATACTGATATTTTCTTCGCTTTGTTTGTACAAACTATTTTATAACAGCTTCCTACTCTATTATATATTTCACCGACTTCATCCATATAGTCGAATGATATGCGGGAAAATTCAAGACTCGGATTAATTATTCGTGATACTATTATCCATATTAAAAGCAAGCCGACAAGTATAATCAGAATCCACATTGTGTACTTTGCCAAAGGATTCATTATGTCTATCTTCTGCACATAAAAGCCATCACCCAATCTAATTTGAACAATATCATCCAAACTGCCTTTATCCACCGGCACCAAGAAAAGTTTGTAGTTTCCTTTTTCTGCATCAGGAAGAAATTCCACTCCAACATTTATATCATTGTCAGCACAAGTCAAAACCAAACGGTTGTTGTCACATCTTTCGTTATTTTTATACAACTTCATAGTCTCAGTTGTAGGCAGAAGATTTTCACCTTTCTGAACCATAAGTTCCAATACAGCCTTACCAGTAAAAAACCTTCGTGCGTCTTCATTGAAATCAAGCACTAAGGTCTTCTCCATTTTAATTGGTTCATAATGCTTCCACCAGAAATCAGTATAATACTCAGTATGTCCCCAATCCGCAAGCTGATACTCTTTATTATCGCATCCGTTCAAAAATAAAACTGATGCAACTATCAATATCGTGAATATATGTTTCATTATTTAAAGCTTATCGTCAAAAGTTGCTGAATCTTGTTAATAAGCACTAACTCGACTTCATTTTGAGTTAAAATCAAGCGTTTGTGATGTTGTTGCTGAATTTCATTTTGGTTCAGGAGTTCCAAAGTCAATGGAATACTTACATTCTCTGCTACATCCATTTTGTCTTTTAGTTCTTTTGAGGTATATTTCAATTTCAACTTCACCATTTCATCTTTCACCCCGACCTGTTCTTCTATTTCAATCAGAGTGTTTTCTCCCGCTTTTACAGACAGTAAGACATCGTCAGGAATACGCATTGATTTTTTTGTATTTTCCAATGGTATGCAAAGTTCCACCACTTCAGCATTATCAGCAACATTTATCTCCACTTTTTTCTTAGGCTTGAAATTGATGTATTCAAATGTAGCTTCATTAGGCAAAACAGCTTCACCAGAGGAAATAGTATCCATATATTGCTTCAATTCATTATCAATTGCCTGATTTGTAAGCATAACATAAATCAAATACGCATTATTTAGTTTTGCATACGGATGCCAAGTTGTAAGCAAATTTCTCCATGCATCCTGTCCTCCTGCCACATTCTGCTTACCATCAGTCAAAAGAATTACAAGATTGTTGCGATTATGATCCACATAACTGCCTTTCATCTTAGTAAACGGGCCGGCAATATTAGTATTCGTTGGCTTGGCAAATAATTTCTTTGCCTCATCTATATGACGCAGCAACTCTTTCTTACCATCCTTAGTAGCCTTGCATGACCAATCAGCGAGAATATTCTCTTGGAACGGAAGAATAACCAATTCTGTATTTTCATCAGATATGTTTTCTATATCTTTTTTGAGAAAAGCCGTTACATTATCCCAAATATCCGGTGTTTTACCCTGATACCCCTGCATAGACAGGGTTACATCCCACAAATATATTCTACGATCAACTTGCATTTTAGGAGTTTGAGCGAAACAAGGAATGATTAATCCGCAAAAAAACAAAATCAGAATTTCCTTTTTTATCATAGTTTTGTGTTAACGATTTGTTATTTTAGATTTTCAATCTAAAATAAATGTTGCTCTTCGGCAAAGTGAAAACAATTTTTTCCTCTGGTCTCAGTTTGCAATTTATTTTACTCTCAATAATTCAATACAATACCTACTTTTTCCAACAGCCCGTCCAAAGATTCATCCAGTTCACCTGTCTCATTGTCCATTTGACCGATACCATTCATTAATTCCTCTTTCAACGATTTTATAGCAGAAACAGATGAGTCCAGATCTATGGAGTTGATAATTTCATTCACATAGTCGCCACATTTGCTAAGTTCCCGATAATAAGAATACTTCACTTTATATCCTGTCAACAATAATTTGTCAGATGCAGTAAATTCATCATGAAATTTCTTGTACCACTTGTCTGAATACTTCTGATAATTCCCGTCTTTCTTCTCCCAATCCTTTTCTGTATAATCAGAGGCTTTCTGAGCTACTTCCTCAACAAAATCAGAATATTTTTCCATGTAACTATCTTTTGACATGGGAGCGCACCCTGCAAAAAAAAGCAACGCCAGTACAAATAGAATTTTATTTTTCATAATCTTAAAGAATTTTTAATATTGTACTTCTCTTGCTAAGAGAGGGACATGAAATGTTATCAGATTGTAAATAAGATAAATACAAGTGTAATAAAACTTACTTTTCATAGCAATAGATGAGCAATGACAAATATTATAAGCCTATCATCCCAATATATCTCGCAATTTTGCAATTGATTACAATAATTTGTTTACTTTTGCATCCGTAATACTCTCTCTTAGCAAGAGAGATACCGAATTTCCACGCACTCAGTTCCCATGTCGGTTAAATAATATCCCCGTTGTTATTTTATATTAGGAAACACCATCCTTTTGCAAAAACAGGAAAATTCACTACCTTAGTCAGCCGGAAGCAGTCCGGATTTCCGGCTGTGGCCATAACACTATAACCGATAACATACACGAACAGCCATGCACCTTTTCAGAAAGCAGTTCAAAACATTGTCAGCAGCATTCCTTTGTGCGGCACTTTGTCTCACAATCTCATCCCATGCAGCCGTGCACCATCCCGCCGGCACATCTGAGGGCCAGCCAAAGAACGCCACAATTCAGCAGGAACACTCCAGTCCAGCCGCTCCAGAAGCGGAAACGGCAAAATATGTCCCGACAGAAGCCAATCTGAAGGCACGCAAAGAATTTTCAGACGCACGTTTCGGGATCTTCATCCACTGGGGCATATATTCAATGCTCGGACACGGCGAATGGGTGATGCAGAACGAAAACATAGACTACCGGGAATATCCTCTTCTCGCACGAGGCTTCAATCCATCAAAATTCGATGCATCAGAATGGGTCCGCGCAATCAAGGCTTCAGGAGCCAAATACATCACAATAACTTCGCGCCACCACGACGGATTCTCAATGTATGACTCCAAGGCAAGCAGCTACAACATTGTAAATGCCACCCCGTTCGGAAGAGACGTGCTCAAAGAGCTTTCACAGGCATGCTCAGAAGAAGGGCTTACACTCAATTTCTATTATTCGCACCTCGATTGGGGGCGCACTGACTATTGGCCGCTCGGACGCACCGGTCTTGGCACAGGCAGACCGCAAGGAAATGCGGACGGAACAATTTCCTCCGGCATGCTCAACGACTATGCGCGTACAACCGTTGACATTCTTGATGAACATGCACGCACACAGCATGCAGACATTCCGGGCTGCAGACAAAGACCTGACTGCTCGGGCAGCAGGATAAATGCATGGGAGCATTACATGGATTTCATAGACGCGCAGCTCACAGAGCTTCTGACCGGCTACGGCCCGATAGGAGCGATATGGTTTGACGGCGTATGGGACAAAGACGACCGTCCGCGTGAAGAGCAGCCTGGCATATGGAACCTCCGCCGCCAATATGACCTGATTCACAATCTTCAGCCGGCCTGCCTTGTCGGCAATAACCATCACCTGCTTCCATTTGAAGGGGAAGACATACAGATATTCGAACGCGACATCCCCGGCATGAATGAATACGGCCTCTCAGGCCAGGACATCTCGCGCCTTCCGCTGGAAACATGCCAGACCATGAACCGCACCTGGGGTTACAGGATAACGGACAAGGACTATAAATCCGCTGAATTTCTCATCAGATATCTTGTCCGGACGGCAGGCAAGGGAGCGAATCTGCTCCTGAACATAGGCCCTCGGCCTGACGGAACATTGCCCGAGGAAGCGGTAGAGCGGCTTGAGGCGATTGGCAAATGGCTCGAAAAATCCGGGCAGACAATATACGGGACACAGGGCGGATGCATCCCGGAGCAGCCTTGGGGCGTCACGACCCAAAAAGGGAACGAGCTGTATGTGCATATTCTCGACAGCGCTGCAGGCAGAGCTTCGGATTGCGGTACCCGAGAGATACTCCTGCCGCTCCCCTCCCATAACATCCTGGCGGCAGAAACTTTCGCAGACGGCAAAGAAATACCGTTCGTCCATACTCCCGAAGGCGTGATGCTGAAAGTTCCGGCATTCCCCGAAGATACGGTCGGCGAGGATACTGTCGCGGGCGCGTACGTTTTGCTCTATTGCGTGGTGGAAGTAGAATGCCTTGAGGGTGTCGCCCTGCTCCATGAGCATCCGGCAGCGGCTGTTGATGTCCATCAGAAGGCGTTCCATCTCCATGCCGTCAACAGGTGTCGACAACAGCAGATTGCCGTATTGATTGACAATCTTGTCTATATGGTCATATCGTGTCAGTTCATCAGCTTTCTCCTGAGCCGCTTTATCTTCTTCATCCTTGCTCCCGCCGCATGCGGTGGAAAGCAGCATGGGTATCAATACGGTTGCAGATATGATTATATTGTAAATTTTTTTCATCGGGTTAGTTGGATATTATTTGACGGAACGGAAATATTAATCTTCCGCGGTTAAAAACCGCGTCTACTATGCATCATTGATAACCGGACATGTAGTAGCCGCGTTTTTTAACCGCGGAACTTACCTAAAGTATCAAGCATATTGCCGATATGCACCTTTACGCGTTCCATAAGCCAGCGCGGGGTCGAGGTGGCGCCGCATATTCCGATACGCTTTATGCCTTTGAGCCAATCGGGGTTTATGTCGTTTTCATCGCTTATAAGGCGGGTTGACGGATTCACGCCGTGGCACTCCGAATACAGAAACTTACCGTTGCTGCTCTTTTTGCCCGAGACGAAAAGCACGAGGTCATGCTCGGATGCAAATCGTCTCAACGAGTCCACTCGGTTGGCCACCTGACGGCATATCGTGTCGAAGCTACGGAATGTGGCTCCCGGCTGCATGCGCCGTTCGATTTCCGAAATCACCTCTTTAAATCCCGACAGCGACATCGTGGTCTGCGAATACAGGTCTACGTCACGGCTGTAATCTATATTGCCGAGGTCGCCCATCCCTTGCACTACGATGGCATTGCCGTCGGTCTGTCCTACAAGACCGTTGACTTCGGCGTGCCCCGGCTTGCCGTATATCACAATCTGACGTCCTCTTTCCGCGCCTTCACGGTAGCTTTCCTTGATGCGCTGCTGCAGTCGGAGCACCACTGGACATGTCGCGTCGATGATGCTGATACCGTTTTTACGTGCCACGGCGTATGTGGCCGGGGGCTCGCCGTGGGCGCGAAGTAGCACCCGCACGTCGTGCAGGCGGTCGAGATCATCATGGGTGATGGTGGTCATGCCTTTGTCGGCAAGACGTTTAACCTCGTCGCTGTTGTGCACGATGTCGCCCAGACAATACAGTTCGGCGTCGCCTGCCAGCGCTGCCTCCGCCTTTTCGATGGCAGTGACCACCCCGAAGCAGAATCCGGAACCTTCGTCAATCTCGATTGTAATCGTATCCTCCATCTGTGGGTAGCGTCAAAATCTATTTTCCTGTCACGCGGTTGAACTGCTTGATGAGCCATTCGTTCTGCTCTTCGATTGACATATCGGAGTTGTCAAGGTCGATGGCATCGTCGGCGCGGCGCAGCGGGCTCTCCTCGCGGGTCATGTCGATACGGTCGCGTGACACTACATTTTCAAGTACATCTTCGTATGAGCTTGTCGTGTCACCCTTCTCCTGCAGCTCGAGCCAGCGGCGGCGCGCACGGGTCTCGGCGGGAGCGTTCACATAGATTTTAAGTTCGGCATCGGGAAATACAGTCGTGCCGATGTCGCGGCCGTCCATCACTATGCCGCGTTCGTTGCCGAATGCCTGCTGCTGTGCCACCAAAGCATGGCGCACTGCGGGGATTACGGCCACCGGCGACACACTCGACGATACACGCAGCGAGCGTATCTCCTTCTCCACGTCGCGTCCGTTGAGCAGCGTATGCTGACCGTCGGCACAGGGCATGAAGTCGATATGTATGTCGTCAAGAGCGGCGGTAAGAGCGGCGGCATCGACGCTTCCGTCGCCAAGTATCATGCCGTGTTCGAGAGCATACAGCGTGACTGCGCGGTACATCGCTCCCGAGTCAATATATCTGTATCCGATACGTCTGGCAAGTTCCTTTGCCATTGTGCTTTTGCCCGACGATGAAAATCCGTCGATGGCGATTATGATTTGTTTGTCCTTATTTTCCATATCAATAGATGAAATCGTTGATGTCGAGACGCAGGTTCACCATAAATGTCGTGGCTCCGGTGTGTGGCTGCGCGAATGCTATCCCGAGTCCGAATTTGTTGACATTCAGGCCGGCGCCGAGCGACCATCCCGACAGGAAACTGCGGGAGTAAGTGCTCATGTCCGTGCGCGTCTTATAGTTGTATGCGAGTGTTATGTAGAATTTGTCCGATGGCGTGAAATCGGCGCCGAATATAAGGTGCCGGAACAGGTTAGAGCCGAACGAGTCCTTTTCCGCAGGTTCGGTCTGTGCCGTTCCGTCTCCGGGGTCATAATAGGGGAGATGCCACTTGGTGAGGTTCCATGCCGTGATTGAAAACCGTATGGGCAGTGTGCCGAAACTTTGCGACCACCCTAAGCGCAGGTCGAAGGGCAGACGGTCGTAACGGTCACGGAAACGTTTTACCTGACCGCCGAGATTGGCTACCACAAACGACAGTGAAAGATCACGCTCGTCATCGTAATAATTGATACCGAGGTCGGTGGCTACAGCAAAAGCTGAGTACTCCTCATACCCGCTGTATATCATTTTCAACGTGGCGCCGCCGCGCAGACGGTCGGTGATGTCATGCGAATATGTGCCGCTGAACGATATGTCCTTCGGCGAAAATTCGCCTGTGAGGATGCCGTTTTCGTCAGCGCCTTTTATTGTACCGTAGCCGTAGTACTGTATCCCCGCCGCCCATGCTCCGTATTCTCCCGCCGCGCGGGCATAGCGTATGCCGGCGAAATTGGAGTCACCGAGATAGCGCATATAGTTCACAAGCAGCTGGTTGTCCATTTCGCCGCCCAGCAGACCGGGATTCTGGTCGGTGGAGCCGAGGTAGCCGTCGATGGTCGATATGTTGATGCCCCCGAGACCGTAGATACGGGTCGAGGACGAAGTGTTGAGGAAATTATAGGCCGTTGACCCGTCCTGAGCCGACATCGCCATGCATGCGGCCGAGAGAGTTATGCCTGATATGAGTTTACGTAAATTCATTATGATTGTGGCAAGGGGATGATGTGCTCTCCCTCTTGTTTACTAACGTATATTTCCTGTTTTTAGTATATCTGCGATGCGGCAATATCAGCGTGTCAGCCCTTCGGGAGTACCACCCGGTCGCCGAGCTTCTGGGCGTAGTCGCGGCGCAGGTCGCCGAGAGCGGCTATCTCCTGCATCACCTTCTTCACACTCTCCATATCGCCGTTTTGGGCTACCTGCTTGAGCAGTTCGCGTTTGTTGCGTATGTCGCACTGCAGCATGGCGTCCTTGAGGGCGTATATGGCGCGGGGCAGGAGCTCGTCGAGACGCTCCCGCTCCGATTCGATATGCGAGTATTTCGAATGCACCTTGCTCAGTTTGTGTTTCGACGATGCCATTTCGGTCACCTCACGCCTGATGTCGTCGTCGGGCGATGATGCCAGCCGGTGTATGAAAAACATCTCCGTGTGCTTGTCGAGCCGTTCATAGTGCCTGTCGTCGATGGCTTCGAGCAGCATTTTCTCCTTCTGTGTTATCTGGTCGAGATTGACTGCCGTACGGCGTATCTCATCCGTTCCTTTCTCCCACTCCTCTGTGCGTAGCTGAAGCGATGCTGCCTCGGCTGAGGCACGGTCGTTTTCCCAGTCTGTATCAATCAGCCTGCGGCATTCACCCACAAGCCTGTTGTAAATAGGATTGGAAAACGTGATGTTGTCAAATGCTAATTCCTGCATGATGTAGTCTATCACGCGTATGTTGGCCGGCTGGTCGTTCTCGTCGATTGTCGGAAGCTCAACCATGCCGTAGCGTACTATATATCTGGCGATGTCGTGCTCAAAAGGTGCCAGCATGCCGGGCCGGCTCCTGTCGGATTGCATGAAGGCCATGTCGCCAGTCTGTGCGGGGTCTGGTGTCTCTCCGTCAGGACTCGGTTGACGTTGTTGTGAACCTTCGGCCGGAGCGCCGGATGCCTGTGCGGGCTGTTCGGCCGGTTGCGCGGCGGCGTCGGTTTCGAGCGATGCGCGCGCCCTGTCACGCATATTCTGTTGAGCCTGCTGCTCGGCGCGCTCGGTGATGAATTTCTTTATCTGGAGCAGCAATACCTTTTCGTCGATGTCGAGCGTACGGCTGCATTCCTTGACATAGAGCGACCGCACGATGTCGTCGGGAATGACCGATATTGACCTTACGATGTCGGATATCGCTTTCGAGCGGGCGATGGGGTCGTTGGCCGCATCCTTGAGCAGTATCTCGGTTTTGAAGCGTATGAAGTCGGTTTCGTGTTCGGCGATATATTGCTCTACTTCCGCTGTCGTATGGCTTTGGGCGAACGAGTCGGGGTCGTCGCCGTCGGGCAGTAGCACCACCTTCATGTTCAGACCTTCGGCAAGCAGCATGTCGATGCCTCGCAGCGACGCCTTGATGCCGGCGGCATCGGAGTCATATATCAGTGTCACGTTGCTTGTGAAGCGGTGTATCAGTCTTATCTGCCCCTGAGTGAGCGATGTTCCCGACGAAGCCACTACATTCTCGATGCCGCTTTGGCTCATGGAGATTACGTCCATATAGCCCTCCACGAGTATGCACTTGTCTTTCTCGCTGATCGACTTCTTGGCCTGGAACAGACCGTACAGCTCGCGGCTTTTGGAATAAATTACCGACTCGGGCGAGTTGACATATTTTGCCATCTTCTTGTCGGAGCGCAGCGTACGTCCGCCGAACGCCACCACCTTGCCCGATATTGTATGCACGGGGTAGATTACGCGTCCCTTGAAACGGTCGTATAGTGTACCGTCGTCGCGGCGTATTACGAGTCCCGTATCAATCAGATATTTTTCATTGTATCCTCGTTCACGTGCCTGGCGCAGCAGTTCATTGCCCCGTTCAATCGAGTATCCGAGGCGGAAACGCTTTATGGCAGCGTCATTGATGCCGCGTTCGCGGAAGTAGCTGTAGCCTATGTCGCGCCCCTCGTCAGTGGCGGTCAGATTGTTTTCAAAATGGGCGAGAGCGAATTCATTGACATTGAACATATTCATTCTGTCCGACTCCTCCTCGCGTTCAGCGTCGCTCAGTTCGCGCTCTTTGATCTCGATGTTGTATTTCTTGGCGAGATAACGCAGCGCCTCGTTAAACGACATCTTCTCGTGCTCCATGATGAAGTTGACGGGGCTTCCACCCTTGCCGCAACTGAAGCACTTGCATATCCCCTTTGATTTGGATACCGAAAACGACGGCGTACGCTCGTTGTGAAACGGGCACAACCCGATATAATTGGCCCCCCGACGTTTCAATGTGACGAAATCACTCACCACATCGACAATATCGGCAGTGTCAAGTATCTTCTGTACTGTTTCCCGGTCAATCCTTCCAGTCATTTTCATCATACCGCAAAGTTACTCATAAATTCCCTATTCCCGAAATTTTATGAATGATACATACTCCTGGAAATAATAAAAAAAGTAGTGTTTGATATTTAAAGTCAAACACTACTTTTTCGATTGCTGCCAGATACATTTATCTATCTGTATATGTTATCTGTTTTCATTAAATAAGAATCTAAATTATTTTGAACATAGATTATTATTAATGCGCTTGAGCGCTTCTTTTGCTGTTATTTCAACGGGCATTCCATTGGCATCTGCAACAATGACATTTTCTCCAAGTTTGGCCTTTCGTTCGAATAATCGGCGTTGTGCTTCAATTATTCCGTCGTTTATATTTTTAAAGAGTTTTATTTCTTCCTGTTCTGACATGATAGTTTGATTTTAGAAAGTTTGGTTGAGTCAACAATTTTATTGCGTTCGACAATCGGCCGCATGGAGTCACTGTTATCATACAATGACCATACATCAACGATTGGTGCAAATATATCGAAAAGATTTGATAATCCTGACCAATATCTTCGGTGTATTACATTTCTCGGAATATTATGCCCACCTTCTGCAACTCTATTAGCTACGCGCATTTCCGCCATTTCGGGTGATGGAAGCCAAAAAAACAACAATATGACAATATATCCCTTTTGTTGTGCACGTGTTACAAGTGTCTTATAACTACGGGTTGCCAAAGTTGTTTCTACAGCAAATGAAATATGTCGGTTTAGGAGCATTTCTATTCGTTGTAGCATTAGTTTCCCGGCTTCGATAGCTACTTCTTCCGGCTTAAAAGGAGACAACCCTTTGGCGATTTCATCTGCATTGACAAATTCCCGGCAATTAAGAACTTCCGGCAATACGACCATTGAAGCGGTAGTCTTACCCGCTCCGTTACATCCAGCTATGATATAAAGTGTCGGTCTCTGTTCATTCATTTTCCCCGGCTTCAAAATTTCATATTATACATTCTATCACAAGTTTTTTGATAAACAACTCTATTTGCAAACTTAATGAAAAAATCTGATATTTCTGATATTCTAAAAGAAAATAGAATAATGGTACTCATAATTGCTATAATTCGCATATTTTTATCTCTATAAAACACGCCGCTGCAAATGAGTATCTGCAACGGCTTGTTTTATGATGGCGTGAATACTGTTTACAGCTTCACGGTGATGCTTTCGCCTTCGGCGAGTTTGTGGGTGCGTGTTTTGCCATTGGCTTTAACGCGGGCTTTGCCCGAGGTGCGCGCGGTCAGGGTGTAGCTGTTGACTTTGCCGTCGTTCCACTGCATGTCGACAATGAAACCGCCGCGTGCGCATAGACCTTTCACGTTGCCGTCGTTCCACTGTCCGGGAAGGGCGGGGAGGAGGTCGATGTTGCCGTTGTCGGCCGACTGTATGAGCATTTCCGCGACTCCGGCGCATCCCCCGAAATTACTGTCGATCTGGAATGGTGAATGCGCTCCGAGCAGGTTGGGGTAGGTGCCACCTCCGCGACGTGCGTCATCACCCTGATAGCCGTCGGGGCTGACATACTGTAGCAGACGGCGGTACATGAAATACGCGCGGTCAGCGTTGCCGAGACGGGCATACAGATTGACGCGCCAGCCGGTGCTCCATCCCGTGGTATTGTCACCCTTGATGGCGAGCGTATGGTCGGCGGCATCGGCGAGTTTCGGTGTTGTAGCCGGTGATATATGGTGTCCCGGGTAAAGGCCGAAAAGATGTGACTGGTGGCGGTGCTGCGGGTCCTCGTCGCGGAATTCATGATACCATTCGCGCAGCGAGCCGTTTGAGTTTATCCGGTAGGGTAGCATCTTCTTAAGCGCAGTGTCGATACGTTTTGTCATCGCTTTGTCCACGCCGAGTTCATTGGCAGCTTTGCGCGCGTCGATAAGACATTCGCGTATCATGGCAAGGTCAGATGCTCCGCCATAGTGTGTGGCGGCGGCTCTGCCTTCGTTGTCGAGAAACCGGTTTTCGGGCGAAGTGCTTGGCGAAGTGATGAGATTGCCGTCAAGTTCGGTCATCCAGTCGAGACAGAACAATGCTGCATCGCGCAATGCCGGATAAGCTTCCTGAAGCGCATCCTTGTCTTTGGTAAACGCATATCGCTCCCATATATGGGTCGTGAGCCACGCGCCGGCCATGTTCCAGTTGGCCCAGCGCGGGTCGTTGATATGGCGTCCGATAGGGTTGGTGATAGCCCAGATGTCGGAGTTGTGGCCTGCGCACCAGCCCTTTTCCACGCCGTAGTAGTGACGCGCGGTGTCGTATCCCGTGCTTCTCATGTTGTCGATGAATGAAATGAGCGGCGTATGCAGTTCGCTGAGATTTGTCACCTCGGTAGGCCAGTAGTTCTCTTCGAGATTTATATTTACGGTATAATTGGAATTCCATGGTGGAAGAATGCGTTCGTTCCACATTCCCTGGAGATTGGCCGGGACGCCTTCGGTGCGCGAGCTCGATATGAGAAGGTAACGGCCATACTGGAAGAACAGCGTCTCAAGTTCGGGATTGGCGTCACCTTTGTCGGTGTACTGTTTGAGCTGTGCGTCGGTCGGCAACGCGGCAATGTCGTCGGAAGTGGCCCCTAAGTCGAGTGTCACGCGGTTAAACAGTTCGCCGAAGTCATTACGGTGTGCAGCGGCGAGCTCATCATAACTTTTGGCCGATGCGTTTTTCACGCGCTGCATGGCAAGACGCGTGTAATCGCGCCCCTCGCTGACAGGGTTCTTGTCGTGTCCGTTGAAACTTGTGACATTAGTGAGTATAAGCATTACGTCGGAGCACCCGTCGAGCTTTATGTCGCCGGTGGGGTAGACCTTCACGCTGCCTTCGTCCGACAGGTTTACCGGCACTATCGCCGTGCGGAAATGAATGCCTCGGGCCGGGTCGTAGCAAAAACGGTCCATCCCATATTTCCCGTCTTCCCATTCGGTATATGTATGGTAAGCGGCATAACCGTCGCATACAAGCACGTTGTCGCTGACTGATGTCGCGTGTGGCAGCTGGCTGTTCATGCGTATCTTGCCGTTGATTTTGTCATTCCCCGATGCGCTCAGCCGCATTACGATTACAGAATCCGGCGCCGATACGAAATATTGGCGTGAATAGCCGGTGTCGCCACGCCTGAAACTGACATCGGCGGTCGCGTCGCTGAGACTGAGTGTCCGACGGTAGTCGGAAGTGCTGCTTCCTTTGGGGTATTCAAAGTCTATTATGAGTTCGCCGAGCGGCATGTATATCTCGCTGCCGTTGCCCTGTATCTTGAGATTGGCAGCATCTGCTCCGATGTAGTCCTCCTTTGCAAGGTGTTCCCTTACGAGAGGGATATACTTGTAGGCATCCGGCTCGGCCACTACCGTATCCGGTTCGCCTGTCCACAGGGTGATGTCGTTGAGTGAGATTTTTTCATGTTCGACTCCTCCGTACACCGATGCGCCGAGATTACCGTTGCCAAGTATCAGTGTTTCTTCAAAATATTGGGCCGGACGGTCATATTTTAGTTGCATCGGTCGGCTGTCAGACGCCGACATGCCGGTGCCGATTGATATTGCCGCGACGGCAGCAATACCGGTTTTAAGTAAATTCATGTTATGTCAGGTTGGTTTGTTGTAAAAATGAAAAGGGTGCGGCGTCATGACGACATTGCGGCCGCACCCCTTGTGATGTCATGCGGTTATCCGCGGGGGAGCACTTTAACTTCGAGCTTGTTGTATGCGCGCTCGGCCTTGTCGCGGGCTTCCTCCACGCTGTCGGCTGTAGCAAGTATCACGCCCATGCGGCGGTGTCCCTTGATTTCCGGTTTGCCGAAAATACGGATCTGTACGCCGGGTTCTTCAAGCACCTTTTCGAGGTTGCACATCTCGATTTTGTCGGTGTCACCTTCAACTACGATTGCACGCGAGGCCGACGGGCCGTAGAAACGTATATCGCTTACAGGCAGACCGAGCAATGCGCGGGCATGCAGACCGAATTCGCTCAGATCCTGCGATATCATCGTCACCATACCGGTGTCGTGCGGACGTGGCGACACTTCCGAGAAGATTACTTCGTCACCCTTGATGAAAAGTTCCACGCCGAATATACCGTAGCCGCCTAATGCGTCGGTCACCTTCCGGGCTATCTCTTTGGCCGATTCGAGTGCCTTGTCGCTCATGGGCTGCGGTTGCCATGAATAGCGGTAATCTCCGTTGATCTGTATATGGCCTACAGGCTGACAGCATACTGTCCCTGCCACAGAACGCACCGTCAGCATCGTAATCTCATAATCGAAATCCACAAATCCTTCTACGATTACGCGGCCAGCTCCGGCTCGTCCGCCTTCCTGCGCCTCGCGCCATGCGGTGTCAATCTGGTCGGGGCTCTTTACTGTCGACTGTCCGTGTCCCGACGAACTCATGATGGGTTTTACAACGCAGGGTATACCTATTTCGTCGATTGCCTTGCGGAATTCCTCCTCTGTCTCGGCGAACTTGTAGGGAGATGTCTTGATGCCGAGTTCTTCGGCTGCCAGACGGCGTATGCCCTCGCGGTTCATGGTCAGACGTGCCGCGCGAGCCGTAGGCGTCACGTTGTATCCCTCTTTTTCAAGTTCCACGAGTACATCAGTCGCGATTGCTTCCACTTCGGGAATGATATGGTCAGGTTTCTCCTTTTCAATGACCTCGCGCAACGCGGCGCCGTCAAGCATGTTGAACACATAGCTGCGGTGTGCTATCTGCATGGCCGGGGCATTGGCATATTTGTCGCAGGCTATCACTTCCACGCCATAGCGCTGCAGTTCAATAGCCACTTCCTTGCCGAGCTCTCCGCTTCCCAGCAACATCGCTTTTTTGCCTATCGGTGTCATCACCGAACCTATCTTTACCATTTCGTTTGTGATTTTGATTGATTTATATTATTGTATTTGCTTAATGCGGAATTATATTAAGAGGAGTTGCAAATCTCCCGATGTAGGGACTTTGCTGTCTGCGGGTCAGATTATCTCGTCGCCTGCTTTCAGACGCTGTCTGACCACCTCATATATCATCACTCCGGCTGCCACCGACACGTTGAGTGAGCCGATATGTCCCATCTGCGGAATTGACACGAAGCGGTCGCATAGCCGTATCACTTCGGGCGATATTCCTTTATCCTCCGCGCCCATGACTATGGCAAGAGGCTTGTCGTAGTCGACACACGTATAGTTGATGTCGGCCTTCTCGCTTGCCGCTACCACGGTGTAGCCGTTGTCTTTGAGAAATCTCACCGCACCCTGTATGGAGTATTCGCGGCATACCGGTATGTGGTGGAGCGCGCCCGCCGAGGTCTTCATCGCGTCGCCGCTCACCGACACGCTGCCATGGTAAGGTATCACGATACCGTTTACTCCGGCACATTCGCATGTACGTGCTATCGCACCGAAGTTCCTTACGTCGGTAATGCCGTCAAGCACTACGATAAACGGCTGCACGCCGGCTTCATAAAGCTCCGGCACCAGGTGGTCAAGCCGGTGATAAGTGACCGACGACAGTATGGCCACCACTCCCTGATGGTTCTTGCGCGTTATCTTGTTGATTTTCTCTACCGGAACACGCTGGCAGTAGATATGGTCACGTTTAATCAGCGAGAACAGTTCTGCCGCAAGTTCGCCGTTCAGCTCCTTGCGTATCATCACCTTGTCTATCTCCTTGCCGGCTTCAATCGCCTCGATGACGGCACGTATGCCATATATGTAGTCAGAAGTTTCCATCTATTTTTATATTTCAAAATTCAAAGTTCCACATTCAAAATTCCCGATCATTCCTTTCGCTGTCTGGCGTGCCGCCTCGTTGTTGGCGTCGCCTGAAAGCATCAGCGCGAGTTCGCCGATACGCTCCTCGTCGCTGAGTTGTTTTACCCTTGTATTGGTAGTGGTATCAGTATCCTCCTTGAACACCTTGAAGTGCACATCGCCTTTCGATGCTACCGGCGGAAGATGGGTGATTGCTATCACCTGTATGCGGCGCGATATATCCTTCATCAGTTTTCCCATGCGCCCTGCCACGTCGCCCGACACGCCGGTGTCGACCTCGTCGAATATGATTGACGGCAGCTGCACATGGTCGGCGACAAGCGCCTTGATTGACAGCATCAAGCGTGAAATCTCACCACCCGACGCGGTGTCCTTTACGGGCATCAGCGGCTGGTTCTTGTTGAATGCGAACAGGAAATCCACCTTGTCGGCACCGGTCGGACTCAGTTCGGCAGGCGTTATCTCTATCTCGGCACGCAGGTTTTTCATGCCTAACGGCGTGGCGCTTTCCAGCAGCTCTTCCACAAAACGGGCGGCCACCCGTCTGCGCGCCTCGGTCAGCCGTTCGGCCAGTTCGATGGCATGCTTTTTCGCTATTTTCGCTTTTGTGGCATACTGTTTGAGCCGTTCGTCGGAATTGTCGATTGAATCGATGCGTTCGCTTAGCTCCTGTTGCAATGCGATGAGAGCCTCGTCGCTGTCGGCCGACAGTTTCCGCTGCAGGTCGTAGATGTCGCCGAGGCGTTCCTCGACATATTCCAGACGGCGGGGGTCGGCCTCAAGGCGGTCATCTATGCCTTCGACTGTGTCTTTTATGTCTGTCGCTTCGATGAGCAACGACTCGATACGTTCTGTTAGCTGTTCCGATTCCTGAAGTCCGTCGAGCTCGTCGAGCAATCCTTCGCTTTGACGCAGCATGGCGAGTATATTGCATTCACCTCCGTCAAACATTTCGAGAATCTGCCCGAGCGACTCCTTCACGGTGGTGACATTGGCCAGCAGGTTGCGTTCCTGTTCAAGCGCTTCCTGCTCTCCGGCTTGCAGATTGAGTTCTTCGAGCAACTGCAACTGGTAGCGTATATATTCCTCTTCGGCTTTCGATGTCTCCGACGCACGGCGCGCCACCTGATATTTTTTCAGCGCCGACCGGAATGCGTCGTATGCCACGGCATATTCTTTCTTGATTTCTTTGTCATCGAGCATGGTGTCGATGACTGTAAGCTGATAGTTGTTGTCGGCCAAAAGCAGATTCTGATGTTGCGAATGCAGGTCGACAAGTCGTATCGCTATCTCGCGCAGCAACGATAACGGAGCCGGCACATCGTTGACAAATGACCGCGATCTCCCCGACGGTGATATTTCCCTCCGGAGTATTAGCTGTCGGTCCATTGGGTCTATATCGTTCTCCGACAACAGACGCCCTATCTCGTCATATCCGGTTATGTCGAAAATACCCTCTACGACCGATTTCTTGCTCTTGTCGCTGACCACCTTTGTGTCGGCACGGTTGCCGAAAAGCATCGACAGCGCGCCGAGCATTATCGATTTTCCGGCACCGGTCTCGCCCGTGATGATATTGAGTCCCGGGCGGAACGTCAGTTCTATGTTGTCTATCAAAGCATAGTTTGATATGGAAAGAGTCTCTATCATTGTGTCTCTTTTATGTTTATCCGGTTTCGCAGGAAGTTATGCTGTCGCTATATTGAAACAATCATGCCCTTCTATCTGTTGACCGGCGGATTCTTTATCTTGTTGATGCGCTCCTGCTCGGTAGGGTAGATGTCCTTCAGCAGTTCATACACACGGTCGCGCTCGGTCTGCGGCGCTTTGGAGTATATGTTGACAAGCTCGTCGAGTTTGGCGTCCTTGAACATCGACAGTCCTACCGACATAGGGTTCACCTGATATACTTTCTGCAGATAGTCGAGCGACTGCGTTATGTTAGCTCTACCTTTGTCGGGTGATACCGACATCTCGTCAAGCCCCTTGCGGTGGTAGTCGTAGAGCATGTCGCGCAGTCCCGATGTAGCCTGGTCGGTATATGCGCTGAGCACTGCCGAACGGTTCTTTGTGTCCTCAAACTGCCGCCATCCTGTTTCGCCCGACGACTGCGCCATCTGCACTATCTGTGCCAGACGGTCGAAAAACGGCTGTCCGCCGCGCGGGGAGAATGAATCGAAATCCACTGCTAAGAAAAGATAAGCGTAGAAATTGAGTATCGCCGTCAGCTGGCTCTCCATGCTGTTCTCCGAGAAAATGAGCGGTTCACCCTCCTGATAGGTGAATTCTACCTTGGAGTCCTTGAAATTTATCAGGGTGGTGGTATATGACGAATTATACACCGGACGCGTCGACTGTACCTGTATGTCGCCCGTGAACGTATTGTCGTTTACTTCCTTTACAGTCAGAAAAAAACGGCATTCGATTTTCTCGTTGGGTGAGAATTTTGCGTTGGTGAATGTCGTTGTGTTGAAGTAATCGTTGATGGCTGACTGAAGCGTCTCGAAAACGCTTTTGTTGGAACCCTGCACCTGGTCGGAATTGATTTCAACCGTGCAGTTGAGTTCCTGGGCGCTGACTGTCGCCATCGCCATTATGCCTGTCAGTATGAGTAATATTCGTCGTAACATATTTGGGAGAGGGAATATTATGTTTCTGCAATTATTTTTTATTTTGCGGGAGCCCGGCAATGCAGTCGAGAATGTCGCATGCCACTTCGGCTTTGCTCTTCAGCGGGAATTCTTTCGAAGCGCCGTCGTGTGTGAATACCGTTATCTTGTTGGTGTCCGTGCCGAATCCTGCTCCGGCATCGCGAAGGGAGTTCATCACTATCATGTCGAGATTCTTGCGCGTGAGTTTGTCGAGCGCGTTGCTCTTTTCGTCATTTGTCTCGAGGGCGAAGCCGACGAGTATCTGGTCAGGGCGTTTCTCCTTGCCGAGCGAAGCCGCTATGTCCGGATTTTTCACAAGTCTGATTTGTGGTATCTCATCTTTTTCGCGTTTGATTTTCTTTTCTGCAACTTCGGCCGGAGCGTAATCGGCTACTGCGGCCGACATTATGGCAATGTCGCTGTCGCCGAAGTAGCGTTGACACTGCGCGTACATCTCGCGTGCGGATTCCACGTTGACGACTTTGACCTCCGGCACCGTCGGCTTTATGCCTACAGGTCCCGATATGAGTGTCACTTTCGCGCCGCGGCGGGCTGCTTCGTCAGCAATGGCATAACCCATTTTACCGGTGGAGTAATTGCCGATGAATCTCACCGGGTCAATGCGCTCGTATGTAGGCCCGGCGGTCACCATGACATGTTTGCCGGCAAGCGGCCGGCTCTCGCTGAAAAAGCGGTCAAGTACTTTCAGTATGTTTTCGGGTTCCTCCATGCGGCCTTTGCCGACGAGATGCGATGCAAGTTCCCCCTCGGCAGGTTCTATGATATGGTTGCCGTACGAACGGAGCAATGCGATGTTGCGCGTAGTCGACGGGTGTGCCATCATGTCAAGGTCCATGGCGGGAGCCACGAAGACCGGCGCCTTGGCCGACAGATAGGTCGTGACAAGCATGTTGTCGGCCACGCCGTTGGCCATCTTGCCTATGGTTGAGGCCGTGGCGGGCGCTATTACCATTGCATCGGCCCATAGCCCGAGGTCGACATGTGAATGCCATTGACCGGTGTTGGCGGTGAAAAACTCGCTGATGACAGGTTTGCCCGACAGAGTCGACAGCGTGACCGGACAGATGAATTCTTTGGCATTCGGTGTCATGACCACCTGCACTTCCGCACCGCTCTTGATGAGCAGACGCACCAGCGTGGCAGTCTTGTAAGCTGCAATACCGCCGGTTATTCCCACTATAATATGTTTTCCTGTCAACGACATCTCATTATCTTTTTTACTTTATTAAATTGTCTCCACCTCCACACACAACCCCATCAGATATACCCCTTATTGTAGGGACGCGATTTATCGCGTCCGCATCCCAAAAACACCATCTTCACCCATTCCCAAAAAATTATTCCCAACTATCTCAAATCTCCCCATCGTCCTTAAAGACCTTAATGACTTTAAAGACCTTAATGACCTTACCGTCTTTACTGACCTTACACTCTAAAAACCCTTATCAGCCGCCCAGCCTTCACCCTCTACTTCTTCCCCGAAGCTAACTTTATCCTCGTAAACACATTCTTGGTGTCCTGCGGAAAATCGCCCTGCAATATCCAGCTGAAATAGCCCGGGTCGGTCTTGAACACATCTATTACGGCTTTTCCCTTGTGCTTGCCGAAATTGATGGTCTCCACTCCCTGCTCGTTGTAAACGATTCGTCCCATAAGGTCGACATTGCGTTGCTGCGACGAATATGCCGACAGCTTCTCAATATCGTTCGGCAGGTCGTCGTAACAGTCGAGCTGGGCTTTGAGCACCTCGTATGTGGCACGCGTATCAGCCAGTGCCGAGTGCGCGTCATTTAGGTCTTTGCCACAGTAAAATCTATAGGCTGCCGTGAGCGTGCGTTGTTCCTTCTTGTGGAATATGGTCTGCACGTCGACAAAACGCGCTTTACCGAAATCAAAATCCACTCCGACGCGGGCAAACTCCTCGGCAAGCATCGGTATATCGAAACGGCTCGACGCGAATCCTGCTATGTCACATCCCTCGATTATCCGGGCTATTTCCCGTGCTTTGGACTTGAATGTAGGCTTGTCGCTTACATCGGCATTTGATATATGGTGCACGGATTCGGCTTCGGCCGAAATAGCCATTTCGGGATTGAACCGGAAATTGTATTCCTCTTCCTCCCCGTTGGGATTGACTTTGATGATTGACATCTCGACTATACGGTCACCGGTAATCGACAGTCCCGTAGTCTCGAGGTCAAAAAATATGATAGGTTTCTTTAATGAAAGCTGCATAACTGCAATGTGAAATTTATAATATGAATTGTTCCCGGACAATATGAATTGTTTCAATATGTAGGGACGCACGGCTCGTGCGTCCGGTCCCGGTCTGAATCTTTCGCGCCTAAAGTGTTATAAAACTGATATTCACTATTGGCATGGTGTAGGGCTATTCCCCGGAACAGCCGGTTGTAGCGATTGATTATCATTCACTCGGCGGCTGTTCCGGGGAACAGCCCTACATCATGCCATATCATATCCCGGAGATAATAACTTTTTCAACACCATCCGGCGGAAGTATCATTTTTTTAGTGATAATTTCCCGAAAATTTATTGGCTGTAAGATATTTGGAAACTTAAATAATGCTCTTAGAAGTTGCTTACAGTCATCGGCATAAGCAACATGAGCAGATCGGAATCATCGTCATTCTCTTCGGGAACGAATACTCCGGGCCGGCTCGGGTCGCTGAGCTTGATTACAATATTTTCGGTCGAGAGCGTATTGCATATCTCGATGAGGTATGGGGCGCTGAATCCGATAATCATGTCGTTGCCCGTGAAAGAGCAGGGGAGTTCCACGCGTCCGGAAGTGCAGAAGTTGTTGTCCTGTGCTTTCATCTCGATATTCTCCGGAGTGATGCGGAATTTCACCAGACCGTGGCCGGGGTCGACGAATACGCCAACTCGGCGCAATGCGTTGAGCATCGAGTGGCGGTCGATAGTGAGTGAATACGGATTGTTGGCGGGAATCACGCGGTTATAGTCGGGGAACACTCCTTTGATGAAGCGGCAGTTGAACGTATATGTGCCGCTCTCTATCGTTGCCGACTTCGTGTCGAGACTCACCTTGACTTTCTCCTCCTTGGCAAATGCATTCTTTATGATGGTGGCCGGTTTGACCGGGATGATGCATGATGCGGTTATGCCGGGTGCCGACATGCTGTTGGAGTAACGCACCAGTTTGCGTGTGTCGGTCGCTACGAAAGTGATGCTGTCAGGCTTGATGTCAAACAGTATGCCCATCATCTGCGGACGCAGGTCGTCAGTACCGACTGCAAACAGCGTGTTGTCGATTCCGAGTACAAGCTGCTCGACCGGACACTCGAATACCAGCGGCTCCATCTCCTGTGCCTCCTGTTTGGGCGTAGGATACTCGTTGCCGTTGATGCCGACGAAATTGAATTTGTCGCCGGGATATTCTATCGTGATGGCGAGGTTGTCGTCGACGCTGAAATCAACATTGAGCTCGGGCAACTCCTTGAAAAGTTCCACGCAACGGCGTGCGTCAACGCAGAATTTTCCGCCCTCTCCTTCGAGGTTTTCTATCTTTACGCGTGCCGTAAGTATATTTTCAAGGTCGGATGCGGTAATCTTCACTGACTCATTGTCAACTTCAAACAGAAAGTTGTTCAATATCGTCATCGCGTTCTTCGAATTGATGACCTTGCTTACTGCCGACAAAGCGTTGTAAAGCGATTTGCTATGAATTTGAAATTTCATAATATGGAGTGTATTTGTTTGTTTACCAAAGGATTAATATAGTAGTCTTTCAAGCATGGAAATAATGCCTGTTTATCCTACAAATTTAATAAAAAAAAATCGCTTTTGCAACTCCCGCGCTCCTTATTATTTTGCTGTTTTACCTGAATTATGTCGTGGCAAAACTCGATTGTTTCATACCGCGGTTAAAAACCGCGGCTACTACCGTGTTGATTCTCAAAATGCTTCGTATAGTAGCCGCGGTTTTCAACCGCGGTATGTCAAGTGATGAATCATATTTTTACCCTTCGCTGTTGAAAGCATCTACGTCCATCGATGCTAACTCCCACAGCGACATGGCGTTTTCAAGCTGTTTGGTGCGCTGCGCGTGCAGTGTGTACAGTTCGGGATTGGTATCTCCGGCGGCTAATTTCTGCTCGATTTCGGCAATCTCGCCTTCAATGCGGCTGATTTCCGCTTCGGCTTCTTCCACTTTCTTCTGCAGGCGTTTCAACTGCTTCTGCTTTTCACGTTGCTCGGCGTAGCTGATGCGGCGTGCCGTCTGCGGCTGTTCCTGTGCCAGTTGTGCCGCTGCTTTTGGCGCAGGCTTTGCTTCCTGTTTTTTCTCCTGTTGCCGCAGGGGGGTGTTCGCCTCCAGTTCGTGGAGGGATTCCATTTTTTTCTTTTCAAGAAATTCATAGATGCCTCCAAGGCATTCGCGCACTTTCCCTCCGCCGAATTCATATACCTTTTCCACGAGCCCGTCAAGAAATTCGCGGTCGTGGCTCACTACGATCACCGTTCCGTCGAAATCCTTGATTGCCTGTTTCAGAATATCCTTGGTCTTCATGTCGAGGTGATTGGTGGGCTCGTCGAGTATGAGCAGATTGACCGGTTCGAGGAGCAGGCGTATCATTGCCAGACGTGTTTTTTCGCCCCCTGACAGCACTTTCACCTTCTTGTCGGAAGCCTCTCCGCCAAACATGAACGCCCCCAGTATATCACGTATCTTGGTGCGTATGTCGCCCACTGCCACGCGGTCTATTGTGTCGAATACGCTTATCTCACCGTCGAGCATCGATGCCTGGTTCTGAGCGAAATATCCGATTTTTACGTTATGCCCGATTTTGAGGCTGCCGGTGAAGGGGATTTCGTTCATGATACATTTCACGAGAGTCGATTTCCCTTCGCCGTTCTTGCCTACAAATGCCACTTTCTCACCGCGTTTTATTGTAAACGTGGCGTGGTCAAACACCTGATGCTCTCCATAGCGTTTCCCTACATTGTCGGCGATGACGGGGAAGTCGCCCGAACGCGGTGCCGGCGGGAATTTCAGGTTGAGGTGTGAGGTGTCCACTTCGTCCACTTCGATGCGCTCTATCTTGGCAAGCTGCTTCATGCGGCTCTGCACCTGCACGGCCTTGGTGGCCTTGTAGCGGAAACGTTCGATGAATTCTTCGGTATCTTTGATCTGCTTCTGCTGGTTCTGGAATGCGCGCATCTGCTGTTCGAGGCGTTCCTGGCGTAACACCACATATTTGGAGTAATTGACCGAGTAGTCGTAAATCTTGCCGAGGGTGATTTCAATCGTGCGGTTGGTGACATTGTCGATGAACGCGCGGTCGTGGCTCACCAATACCACCATATTCGCTTTCTGCACGAGAAATTGCTCGAGCCATTGTATCGACTCGATGTCAAGATGGTTGGTCGGCTCGTCGAGCAGCAGCACATCGGGTCGCTGAAGCAATATCTTGGCAAGCTCGATACGCATGCGCCAGCCGCCGGAAAACTCCGAAGTGGGGCGGTTGAAATCTTCTCTCATGAATCCGAGGCCTTTGAGCGTCTTCTCGATTTCGGCGTCGGCATTCTCGCTCTGTTCGATGGCAAGACGCTCCGACAGCGATGTCATGCGGTCGATAAGGTCGGTATATTTATCGCTCTCGAAATCGGTAGTGGCCGCAATGCGCTCGTTGACCTCGTCGAGTTCACGCTGCAACGCGTCGATGTGGCCGAATGCCTTGCGCACTTCGTCGACCACGGTAAGCGTGTCGCTCACCTCCATCTGCTGCGGCAGGTACCCAATGGTGACCCCCTCGGGTACGACCACCTGTCCCGAGGTGGGATGCTGGAGTCCGGCTATGATTTTGAGCATGGTGGACTTGCCGGCGCCGTTTTTGCCGACCAGCGCGATTTTGTCGCGCTTGTTGATCACATAATTGATATTGTCGAATAGCGGGCGGGCACTGAACTCCACCGACAGGTTCTGTATCGAAATCATCTACAATCTTTTTTATCACCCGCAAAGTTACAAAAATGGGCTGAATTTTTAGCGGAGCAGGTGACAAATGTTTGCTAAAGAATGTTGAATTCCTTGGCTTTCAGATATATATTGTTGTGCCAAATCTCAATTCGGTGTGTGCCTGAGCCCCAGTGGCCTCTGCTCTCATTACCCCAACCTTGTAAAGTGACAGAATTGTCTGCCCCTTCGTTTATATATATCGATTCTGATTGTGAAAACCCGGCGGGTGACGATGAGCCACGCCTTATTGTTCCGTCAGGGCAATACCACTTTACCTTTAAGTTTATGGTACCGTCGGTCAGCCCAGTATATTTAATGCGCGGTTCAAGGTACATTGTCTTGTATGACGGTATGCTGTTGCCGAAATCTATATCAACTTCGTTGTTTTTGTTCACATTCCCAATCTGAATGTCGTTTATGATTATCGGATAAACGCTGCTTACCGAACTTTTGAATTCGGTCAAATCGGATACTGCCTTATCGCGTTCCTGTTCCAATGTGCTCACATTGTTGCGCAGTGATGAGGTATCTCTGTCATACTTATTGCGGGACATGAAATACAGGATGCCTAACGCGATAACTCCAATCGTGAGCAAAACAATCAAAACCCAGTACCGTCCTGTGGAATGTTTTGTTTTTAGTGGTTGTTCAGTCCCGGTTTCCGCTTCGGGGCTGTATCCGTTTTCCGTTGTTACCGCGACCACTTCGATGTCAGGGTTTTGCTGAGCGTTGTCGGCGAACATGGCGGCGAGTTCCGGGACATTTTCAGCCGGTGTCCAGCCGCTCATTTTCTGTCCCCACACCAATGTCTTGGGGGTGATGGCATGGTTTATAAGTTGTTCTCCCGGTATAGGGCCGACTTGTTCTCCTTCTGTCGAAATAATAAAGTATGTATCCATTGGTCTGATTTATGATTGGTATGATATATGTTTTTTGAGCAGTGACGTATTGTGTCACCTTCTGCGCTTGACCGGGATGTGGCGGCTTTCGGTGATTATGATGTCGACTTTCACGTCGTGGGGTTCGGCGTCTATGTCGTCGTCAATCAGCTGGAAGTCATATCCTACACCTATTTTCACGGCATGAGTCTCGGCGAGCAGACGGTCGTAATAGCCTTTGCCGCGGCCGACGCGGTTGCCGTTACGGTCGTATGCTATGCCGGGCACAACCATCAGCTCTATATCGTCGATGTCGGTCACGTCGTCGCCGATAGGCTCCTCTATGTTGAATGCACCGATATGCAGTCGGGTGCTGTCGTAGGGGAGGATGTCGAGATTGACGCCATTGACTCGCGGCAGGTAAAACTGTTTGCGCGAGTGCCACCTGTCGAGGAATGCACGTGTCGACAGTTCGTCAGGCAGCGAATGGTAAATCAAAATCTTGTCGGCGAGCATGAATGCGGCGGTGCGTTCAAGCTGTGCGAATACTCTGTCGGCGGCCTCGAGTGCCTCACTGTCGGTAAGTATGCATTTGCGCGCCTTTATCCTGCGCCTGATATCCTCTTTTTTCATCTTCTATGGTATTGATGCTGAGGCCGATAAAATCAGCTTGATTTCTATTGTCTGGCAGCAGGGTGTGCCTTCGCCTCTTTGCCGCCTGTAATCGGGAAATCGGCCTTTCCCGCGCGCAGCTGCTCGATAGCTGACATCACGGTGGTGTCCATCAGATTTGTGATTTCATAATAGGCGCTCAATCCGAGAATGTCGCGGGCAATCAGTGCTTTCAGTTGATTAACAATCAAAGGCGCCGAAATGTTGATGTATGACCACTGCGTGTTTACTCCGTGTTCCTTGGTGAACTTGACAAACTGCTGTATCAGCTGTAGGTCACCGGGTAGCATCGACATCAGTTCGTTGACGTCGAATGCTTCTTCGAGTTTCGGGCGGTTGTTGTCGACATATTCGAGTGCGAATTTTTGCAGCAGTCCCTGATTGAACACATTGATATAATATTTGGTGATTCCGGTAGTGTCGTTGGGCACAAAGATGTCGGGCGTGATGCCTCCGCCTCCGTAGACCTTGCGGCCGTGCATGGTGACGAACTGCTTTGTGTCATCGAATTTTATGGAGTCGGCTTCAAACGCTTCTCCGCGCGAATAGCGGTCTATAAGGTCGTTTTCGTATGACTCGGCGTCGGAATAATCCTTTTGTATGCATCGTCCTGAAGGGGTGTAATAGCGTGCTACCGTGAGTCGTACGGCCGAACCGTCGGGGAGGTCAATCTGATTCTGCACCAATCCTTTGCCGAATGAGCGCCGGCCGATTATGAGACCGCGGTCGTTGTCCTGGATTGCCCCGGCGAAGATTTCGCTTGAGCTTGCCGATGTCTCGTCGATGAGCACGGTGATGCGGCTGTCCTTGAAAGCTCCGTAACCGTCGCTGATTACTGTAGAGTTCTCTTGTGCGCGCCGTCCCTTGGTCTCTACAATCTTCTGCCCGCGTGGAAGGAATTCGTTGGCCATCAGCACTGAGGTCTCGAGCAGGCCGCCGGTATTGCCTCTCAGGTCTACGATATAGTCCTTTGCACCGGCGTCGCGCAGCGCGAACAGCGCCTGGAAGAATTCGTCGTAGGTGGTACGCCCGAATTTGTTTACCCTGATGTATCCTATGCTGTCGGCCACGATGTAGTCGGCGTCGATGGAGGTGACAGATATGTCGCCGCGCGTCACTTCAAAATCTATCGGAGCCGGAGTGTTATTGCGCTTGACTGTCAGTTTTACGTTAGAGCCGCGCTCTCCGCGCAGGAGTTTGAACACTTCCTCGTTGGTTATGCCGGTTCCTGCCACGTTTTCGCCATCGACGGCTATGATGCGGTCGCCGGCCTTTATGCCTACACGCTCGGCCGGGCCTCCGCTCGTGGCCTCGAGTACATTGATTGTGTCGTTGTTGATGGTGAAGTGCACTCCGACCCCGCTGAACGAGCCGTCAAGCTCTTCGTTGACCATCTGGAGGTCCTGTGCCGGAATGTACACCGAGTGCGGGTCGAGGCTTGACAGCAGATGGGGCAGCGATTTTTCAATCAGTGAATCTGTGTCGACCACGTCGACATACTCGTTGCCGATGAGGTTGAGCAGATTGCTCAGTTTCTTCTCGCCGTCCGAACGGCCGCCCTGATGATGCAGCAGTGTGCCGGCAAGGATGCCGCCTACAAATGCCATGGCCGCTACAAGCGGTATCCAGATATATCCTTTTGTGAGTCTGTTCATTAATAATAGTATTATGGAAATTGTACCTTCCTTGTCGCTTTATCTTCCTGTCGGGCGTCCCGTGTCGTCACGAGCCGTGCCGCGGGTATGTGAATGGGGATATGGCGGAAGTTTCGTCTTATTCTGTCTCAGGTTTATTGTCGAACCGGCTCTTATCCGTTGCGGAAATGTTAAGGTGTATGGTCTCGATGCCGGCGCGACGCAAGAGGTCGATTCCGTCGCATAGCCTGTACATTTCGTCAAATACCACCCTTTTGATGCCGGACTGTATTATGAGTTTGGCACATTCTATGCATGGCGATGCGGTTACATAAAGCGTTGCGCCGTCGCTTGAGTTGTTGCTGCGCGCCACTTTTGTTATGGCGTTGGCCTCTGCATGCAATACGTATGCTTTTGTACTGCCGTTTTCATCCTCGCATACATTTTCAAATCCTGACGGAGTTCCGTTGAAACCGTCGGATATTATCATCGAGTCCTTGACTATTATTGCTCCGACACGACGCCGGCGGCAATATGAGTTTTCCGCCCAGATTTTTGCCATGCGCAGATAGCGGCTGTCAAGTAACTCCTGTTTTTGTTGCTGGTCCATTATTATATTTGCAAATAACGGCACAAAATTACAATAATTTCCAACAACATATTACACATTAATAAAAAATAATCTTAACATTCGATTAAATTGTGCAAATTGCATCGGTTTCGGCATGTTTCTGCCGAAATCTGTAATGCTTTTTTGTTATGTGCCCCCAAAAAAACGTCATGCTCTTTTCTGACAGATGCTGTGCTGATGCCTGCAAGGTTTTTCCGGGAGGAGATGTGAGCACCCTCTTAGAGCTTGTCTAAATTTATATAATGCAGATTTTGAGAGGGATTGTCAGATGGATTTTTGCTTGCGATGTCATCGACGAAGTCGCTTTGCTTGCAAAGAGCGAGCGTAGCCGTAGCTACGTGACTGAAGAGCGAGCAAAAAGGCACTGACAAGACCCTCAAAAGCAAAGTAATATGAATTTTAGACAAGCTCTTAATACCATCCCCCGCTATTTTTTTTGTTAAATCTGTTACATGGGTGTTACAGTGAGGATACAACACTGTGTCTTAAAAGAGGCCGACATAAACGTCTGATTCTGTTACAATTGCATTACTGTGTGACAATTGTTGCCGGATAGTAACAATTGTTACAAAATGAAATATTAAATTGTAACAAAAATGAAACTGAAATTTTTATAAATTAAATCACTGATAATAAATTGTTTAAATAAAACAAAAATAAAAAATCGAAATTTTTTCAAAAAATAATCTAAAAATTATTTGCATATTAAAAAAATGTCGTATATTTGCAATGTGATTGATTCACAACGCGACTATTTAATGATTTATTCCTAAAGTAAAAAACATCAATTATGAGCTCCAAGAATTTTCAAACCAAGCTTTTAGGTCTGCAAAGCAACCTATTGAATTTTGCTTACCTGCTGACATCAAACAGAGATGACGCTTACGATCTGTTGCAGGACACTACACTCAAGGCTCTCGACAATGAGGACAAATATGTCGAGAATGTCAATTTCAAAGGATGGGTATTCACCATTATGCGTAACATATTTATAAACAATTACCGTAAATGTGTGCGCTCCGCTACTGTTATTGACCAGACTGAGGATCTTTATCATCTCAACCTCCCGCAGGAGTCAGGTTTCGAGACCCCCGAAGGATCGGTTGCCGCTAAAGAAATCACTTCAGCCATCAATTCTTTCTCTGACGAATATCGTGTGCCATTCTCGATGCATGTCGCCGGGTACAAGTACAACGAAATCGCCGAGAAAATGAATCTTCCTCTCGGTACCGTTAAAAGCCGCATCTTCTTTGCACGCCAGCGCCTGCAGGAAATGCTTAAGGACTACAAGGCCCGTTAAGGCTTTTGTGACGGGTCCCGTACCCTAAAGTCAAAGTCGAAATGCAATTTCCACCTGCATAGCCTCATATATTTTGAGGCCACAGGGTTGAAACGGCTATCGGCGGGGATGGGGCTTCACAAAGCCTCAGCCCCTCC